>SL_4KL_010_BRINEDRAFT_10000001_pt1 | contig 233954 bp, 246 predicted proteins | sample SodLak_010_BRINE_2_FD_10664 | JGI IMG/M metagenome (IMG submission 10664) | reverse complement strand
GGTTCAACTTCTTCAGTTGTTTCTTCTACTTCAAGTTCTGGTTCCGGTTCCGGTTCTGGTTCAACTTCTTCAGTTGTTTCTTCTACTTCAAGTTCTGGTTCTGTCTCAACGTCCGACTCAGTATCAGGTTCTGATTCGGCTTCTTTTGTTGTTTTCTCTATTTCTTCAGTAGCTTCTTCTACTTCTGGTTCCGGCTCAACTTCTTCAACAGTTTCAGATTCTGACTCTTCAGCGGTTTCTTCTACTTCTGGCTCTGACTCTGGTTCTGGTTCAACTTCTTCAGTTGTTTCTTCTACTTCCGGTTCTGGTTCCGGTTCCGGTTCCGGTTCTGGTTCCGATTCAACTTCTGTCTCAACGTCCGACTCAGTATCAGGTTCTGATTCAGATTCTTTTGTTTTCTCTACTTCTTCAACAGTTTCAGATTCTGACTCTTCAGTATCTTCCTCTACTTCGTCAGTGGTTTCCTCTACAGTTTTTGTCTCATCATCTTCAGTTTCTTGTTCTTCATCCATTTGATCAAATGGATTATTATCACCACTTATCGTATTATCAGATACTTCAAAGTCTACTTCTTGTTTGTTATCTTGATTTACAATATCGTTCAGGTTATCGTCATCAATATTGAATGTATCATCATTGTTTGGCGTTGTTTCTTCACCAAACATGTCATCGTCAATTGTTTCGTCTTCTTCTAACGATGCAAATGGGTCGTCTGTTTCTGGTTCATCATTGCTTTCTGATTGTGTTGTTTCTGGTTCATTCATAGTATCACTTTTATTTGTTTCGTCGTCGGTTGTATCTTCTGAAAACGCATCCCCAAAGATTTCATCTTTTTCTATGTCATCAAATAATTCATCTTCATCATCAAACGGATCATTTTCAAATGGGTCTTCACCATTGAAGGAATCATCACCATCAAATGGGTCATCGCCATTGAAGGGATCATCTTTTTGTTCAGTTGTTTCTAGAATTTCTTCTGGATCAGATTTTTCTGTTTGGAATGGATTATCTGGTTTAGTTTCTTCTGTTGGTGAATCAGCTTGTTCAGTTTCTTCGGTGTCTGTTTCTTCTATTTCGTCATCAGCAGAAAACCCAAGTCCAAGTGCTTCTCCAATTGTTTCAGCATCATTGATTTCATCAGCACTTTCTTCTTCCTCATAATCATCACTTGATCCATCAAAGATATTATCAAGTTCATCGTTGTCAACTTGGAGACTAGTTGATTCTGTTTCACCAAAGTCAATACTGCTGTTTTCTTCATCTACACTTTCACCTTCAAGAGAACTAAATCCGAAATTCAGTTCTTCACTTTCTTCTTCTGTTTCATTGTCTGATTCACTCATGTTATGTATTCAAAGGGTTGTTGTATGATTTTGTTCACACGTCTTTATCTTTTTTCAATTTAAATCGCTATTCTTGACTGCGTTATATAAATTGTATAATTACAACAATAAAAGGACTGCGGATTAAAAATGTAATAAGCCCGATTTAATCAGACTGAATGTTTACAGGGCTGTTTTGACCATGTTCAGTTGATTGAGCCGCATTTTTCGTTGCTTCTTTAATGCTTTCAGTTTTTGATGCGGCGGCCTTACCTGCATTTTTGGTTACTTCTTTCATTGGTTCGGTTTTTGATGCGGCGGCCTTACCTGCATTTTTGGTTACTTCTTTCATTGGTTCAGTTTTTGATGCGGCGGCTTTACTTGCATTTTTGGTTACTTCTTTCACAGGTCTTGCACCTTCTGATGCTTTATGGGCGATTTGCTCTGTAACTTTTTCGACTTTCTTTGTTGCACTTGTCGGTGCGCGAACAAAGAGTGCGTGTCCAATGAATGGAATAGAAATGATAGCGGCTGTTGCAACAGCCATTTGAACAGTTATACTACTTATCGACCCGACAAATAATCCACCAACAAATAGTGTTGGAATTGTTGCAAGGATGTAATCATAATATGATGCCATATACATTAATAATTTGGACTTCAATTAGTTTAAACATTGTGATGCGTATTAGGTATTTGCCATGATGGTTATTGATAAGTTATGAGAAACTATAATGGTTGATTTGTATAATGTTATTACTATTCAATTGTTAGTATTCAAAGAAAATAAACCGCTAATTTATTTTATTCAGCGTCAGATTCAGTGTTTTCTGAGTCTTCTTCGTCGTCTTCATCGTCTTCATCAATGAGAGCTTCATGTGGAATTGAAGCGACACTTGCAACTGTATCAGTTTCATCGAGTGTCATGATGTTAACTCCCTTTGTATTCCTACTTACTTCTGAAATCTCATTTACACTTGAGCGCATGATTTGTCCTTGGCTACTCATGATGATAAATTCATCATCTTCTGTTACACCTTTAACGTCTTTGACATTACCGTTCCGACCTTCAGTTTTAATATCAATGACACCTTTACCATTTCGTGCTTGTTGGCGGTACTCATTGACATCTGTCCGTTTCCCGTATCCATATTCTGTAATGGTAAGGAGCGATTGTGGAATACCATCTTTTGCTGTAATGAATCCGCTGATGCTTGCTCCTTCATTTAAACGCATTGCATTGACACCGCGTGCAGTGCGTCCCATTGAACGAACATCTTCTTCATCGAATCTGATAGTTTTACCGTCAGTTGTTGAAACAAGGAAATCACTATTTCCTGTTGAAATTGTTGCATCAGCTAGGGTGTCACCATCTTCAAGTCTCATTGAAATGATTCCACCACGTTGGATGCTTTTGAAGTTTTCAACATTTGTTCGTTTGATGTAGCCGTTCTTTGTAATAAGGGCTACATGGGTGTCGTCTTCAAGTTCATCCGCGTTAACAACTGCTGTAATTTCTTCCCCGTCATCAAGTTTGAAGAGGTTTTGTGCAGATGTTCCTCTTGCAGTTCGACTAAACTCTGGAATGTTGTATGCTTTTAGTTCGTGTACTTTTCCATGAGTTGTGAAGAACAATAGTACGTCGTGGGTAGATGCATGGAATACGCCTGTTACAGAATCGCCGTCTTTGAGGTTAATTCCAATAACACCTTTTCCGCCACGACTTTGTGTTTTGAATGTGTCAATAGACATTCTTTTTACGTAATCGTCGTCTGTCAATACGATTGCGATTTCTTCATCTGCAATGAGGTCTTCGTGTGTTACTGTACCAGTATCTTCGATGATTTGTGTGCGTCGTTCATTTCCGTATTTATCTTTGATACTGTCAAGTTCATCCTTGATTACTGTGAGAAGTTCATCCTCATTTTCAAGGATAGATTTGAGGTTAGCGATTTCATCTTGTACATCATCATATTCTTGTTGAATTTCTTCTTCTTCAAGAGATGTGAGACTTCCGAGTTGCATACGAACAATGTGGTCTGCTTGTTCTTCATCCAACTCAAACACTTCTGTAAGACCATCACGGGCGTCTGTTCGTGTTTCTGCACCACGGATTAACTCTACAACGTCTTCAATGCTTGAAAGGGCTGTAAGGCGTCCCTCAAGAATGTGAGATTCATGCTGTGCTTCGTCTAAATCATGTTGTGTTCTTCGGGTAACAACCTCTTTTCGATGCTTTACAAATTCTGAAAGCATCTGTTTGAGAGTAAGGACTTGTGGTTGACCATTCACAAGTGCAAGGTTAATGATACCGAATGTTTTCTCCAAGTGGTTGTCAAGGAGTTTATTCTTTACAACATCAGTTCGGGCACGTTGACTAACTTCAATGACAATGTTAATACCATTTCTGTCAGATTGGTCACGAAGGTCTGTAATCCCTTCAATCTCACCATCATTAACATCATCTGCAATTCGTTCAACAAGTCGGGACTTGTTTTGTTGGAATGGTAGTTCTACAATGTGGATTTTATCGTTTCCGCTCTCATTGTATTCGATGTTAATGTCTGCACGGACACGGACTTTTCCACGTCCAGTTTTGTATGCATTGTGGATTCCTTCATAACCGACAATCTTTGCACCTGTTGGGAAGTCAGGCCCTTTGACAAATTCCATTAGGTCACTCACTTCTGCTTCAGGGTTATCAATTAGGTGAGTGGTCGCATCAATGACTTCATTGAGATTGTGTGGGGGAATGTTTGTTGACATTCCGACTGCAATACCAGATGAACCATTGACAAGTAGGTTGGGGAAGCCAGCAGGAAGGACAACTGGTTCTTCAAGTCGGTCATCATAGTTTGATTGATAGTCGACTGTATTTTTGCTAATATCACGAAGCAGTTCACGACTGATGGAAGCCATTCGTGCTTCTGTGTAACGCATTGCGGCTGGTGGATCACCATCTACTGAGCCAAAATTACCCTGTCCGTCAACAAGTGGTTGACGCATAGAGAATGGTTGTGCCATTCTCACAAGTGTATCGTAAATGGAACTATCTCCGTGTGGGTGGTAATTACCCATTGTGTCACCAACAATTGAGGAAGATTTTCGGTGACTGGTGTTGTTTGTAACACCTTCTTCATGCATTGCATACAGAAGGCGTCGTTGAACTGGTTTAAGCCCGTCACGAACATCAGGAAGGGAACGTCCCGCAATTACTGACATGGCATAGTCAATGTATGACTGTTCCATTTCGTCAGCAATTTCCATGTCTGTGACTTCTGCGGCATAATCAACGTCTGTCGGTTCTACCATCGGTGGTGTTGATTCAGTACTCATAATAGTATGTTTGTTGTATTGTTTGTCTGTTTAGCTGTGTAACGTAATTAAATGTCTACCCATTCTGCATCTTCCGCATTGTTTTTGATAAATTCCTTGCGTGGTTCTACTGCATCACCCATCAGTACAGAGAACATTTTATCAGCCGCCGCCGCGTCATTCACTGTAATTCGTTTTAGACGGCGTGTTTCAGGATTCATTGTTGTATCCCACAATTGCTGTGGGTTCATTTCACCAAGACCCTTGAATCGCTGAACTTGGTCTGCTTTTCCATCACATTTTTCTTGAACAATGATGTCACGCTCTTTTTCAGTCATTGCATCATACGTCTGACCATTGTATCGAATCCGGTACAGTGGTGGTTGTGTTGCGTAGATGTATCCATTCTCAATGAGAGGACGCATATAGCGATAGAAGAACGTTAGAAGTAACGTTCTAATATGCGCTCCGTCAACATCTGCGTCTGCCATGAGCAGGATACGGTTGTAGCGTGCATCTTCAATGTTAAATTCTTCTCCAATACCAGTTCCAATCGCTTTAATCATGCTTCTTACTTCATTGTTCTCTAGAACACGATCAAGACGATGTTTTTCTGCGTTCAGAATCTTTCCACGAATTGGAAGAATGGCTTGTGTTTCTGGATTACGACCTTGTTTTGCACTCCCACCTGCACTGTCACCCTCAGTAATGAACAGTTCTGCTTCAGATGGGTCTTTACTTCCACAATCTGCAAGTTTGCCGGGAAGTGCCGTAGATTCAAGCGCACTTTTTCGTCGCGTTAGTTCTTCTGCTTTTTGTGCTGCTTGTCGTGCTTTGGCGGCTTCAACAGATTTAGTTACAATTTGCTTTGCAACATTTGGATTTTCTTCAAGATATGTTCCAAGCCCTTCATGAAGCGCACTTTCAACAACACCACGAACATCACGATTTCCAAGTTTCGTCTTTGTCTGACCTTCAAATTGTGGGTCAGGGTGTTTAACAGAAATGACTGCTGTCATTCCTTCACGAACATCTTCACCCTTCAAATTCCCATCAATATCACCAAGCATATCATTCTTATTTGCATAATCATTCATAATCCGCGTAAGGGCAGTTTTGAAACCAGTTAGGTGGGTTCCACCCTCTCGCGTGTGAATGTTATTTGCAAATGTATTAATAGATGGTTGCTTCGATTTTGTAGTCTGAAGGGCAATTTCTACATCAATTCCTTCATCACGCTGTTGAAGGTAAATAACATCATCATGAAGAACTTCTTTAACGTCATTAAGGTATTCAACGTATTCTTTAATCCCTCCTTCATAATGGTATGTATTCTCTTTTTCTTCACCATTCCGTGAATCAGTAAGAACAATCTCAACACCGGAATTCAAAAACGCCAATTCACGAAGGCGGTTTTCAAGAGTTGAATATTCGTACTCAACCGTTTCAAAGATTTCTGCATCCGGTTTGAACTGAACCTTTGTTCCAGTTTCATCAGCATTATCCAACGTTCCAACTTCTTTTAGTTCAGTGACTTTTCCACCGCGTTGAAACTTTTGCTCCCAAACAGAACCATTCCGTTTAATAGTCACGGTTAGCCATTCAGCCAACGCATTAACAACTGAAATACCAACACCGTGAAGGCCACCAGACACCTCATAACTATCACTGTCAAACTTCCCGCCCGCGTGTAGGACAGTCATAACAATTTCAACGGCTGGTCGTTCTTCACCTTCATTAGTTTCAACAGGAATACCACGACCATCATCTTCTACTGTAATCACATTGTCTTCACCAATGTCAACACTAATCTGGTCACAATGACCAGCCAATGCTTCATCAATAGAGTTATCAACTACCTCGTAAACAAGATGATGAAGACCACGTTTATCAACTGAACCGATATACATGGCAGGTCGTTTCCGAACTGCTTCAAGTCCTTCAAGAACTTGAATATTACCTGCTCCGTATTCTTCTTTTTTATCCATATGTGAGTGTCAAAAGTTACGTCACGAAGCATTATAAAACATGTGATGGTGAATAAAGCGATTTTTGTCATTAAGCACACTACCTACACTAAATGAACAAAACCTTCTCATGGGTAAAATATGACTATTAAATTCCCACACCAACACATTGACACGTAAGAATGAAAGTAACACTATTCAAAATAAATGTGTAGAAAATAAATAGCGAGAAGAGGATTTGAACCTCCGATCTTCAGGTTATGAGCCTGACGGGTACTCCGGGCTACCCTATCTCGCTATCTATTTGTTTTTACTCAACCCACTTAATACTTTGGAAATTAAATAAACCCGTGTGTAATTTGTTGATAAATAAATAATATATTTAATAAAATGTAATCACAATCAGTTACGTTGAAAAATTTATCCTCGGAGCTTATTCTTTCAACGTAACCACTATTGATTACATTATTAATTAATAAATGATAAAGAATGTGTATAGATTAATCTATTATAGTTAGTGAATGGTGGATAATATAGTGAAAATGTGAAATGCGGGCGGGAGGATTTGAACCTCCGAACTCCCTACGGAGAGTTGATCTTAAGTCAACCGCCTTTGGCCAGACTCGGCACACGCCCGCTTACTGTGGGTTTAATACCCATGCCCCGAAGAGGATTTGAACCTCCGAACTCCCTACGGAGAGTTGATCTTGAGTCAACCGCCTTTGGCCAGACTCGGCACATCGAGGCTTGCTTGTTCGCATCTTTTGATAGTCACTATAACTATATAAAGGTTAGGTGAAAGAGGTGGGAGGTGGTCTGATTTCCGCTACCAGTGTGCCGTCACCACACGCTTGTCGGCAATAACCGAATAACCGACTTAGTTTTTTGACGCAACTTTCTTTTGGTACTCTGATGTGAAATACCACACATAGCACCGCAGAAAGTAACCTCACGCAATTTATCTGAACAAACAGATGGAGTGCGACAGGATTTCATTGTCTCCATATTAACTGTTATTTAATACGTTTGTAAATACCTTTTCATTTTAAAGATGAAAACGCTCGGAATGGATGAGTATATTGAGAATTATCAGGCATATCTTTCTTAATGAGTTTTATATGTGTATTATCAATAACCTCAATACAATTTGTTGCTGCTAAATCACGCAAAACAGGATACAAACTTCCAGCATCAATGATTGAATCACATTTTACATATGCTTTTGCAATCACTTCCCGTTTTAACATTGTCTTGTCAGAAGATTCTTCAAGCATATCTAAAATAATTTCATATGGTGATTCATTATTTTTTGCCTCTACAGTTTCAACTAAATTCAATGAGTTAGGAACGTATCGAAGGTATCCATTCCACAATAGTTTTTGAATGTGTTTAGTTGGCTCAAGACTTTCATCAAATTGATTGGTTAATAGGAGTATTTGATATGGCTCATATGATGTTTTAACAGTGTGTAATATTTGCCTCTCTATCTCTGTCATTTTATGTTCGCCCTCACGATTTATTGGTCGGTTTTTCATTACTATTCATTTCTCATCAAAGTGATTAAACCACACGGTTAGAGTAATAATGAAAGTATGAATGAAAGTGTGGCAATGGCTTGGCACCAGTGAGCCGTCACCTCACACTTACCCTATGCGCCACGACAAAGGGTGTAGTTTTGCGACGGTGATAGTCTCAATGACCTCCTGCCATTTTGGAAAATGGCTGGCCCTTACAGAAGCCATTGTGACCGGAGTAGTTGACAACAATGACAATCATTTATTGTCAACCGATGTCTGTACTTGGATTTGAACCAAGAGTACACCAGTGGCAAATGGTGTGCCTTAACCAAGTTTGGCCATACAGATAAAACCTACTACTTCTGCAACTTTATCGTGGTGGTCTTCTACTTTCTTCCTTTTCCAGACTTCTCAACTGATAGTTAACATGTTCAGAACTATCTGGATGTGAAGAATGAAGCATATCATTTGGGTTGTCAAGAGTGTCTTCATCAACACCAGCACGAATAAGTAGTTCGTAATATCGAATTGCTTCTTCAACTGTGCTAAATTCAGCATTACGATATTCTTCTTCTGCAAATTCTTCAAGTGATGGGTACACACAAAGGGTTGTTGTATCAAGATTGATCAATGGCCCATTCATATTTCCACCAGTAACATTGATCAATGCTACAGTTTCTTTACCACTTTGAGCATCACGATATGGAACACCCGAATTTCTACCAAATTCACTGACAAGGTAGAATTTATTCCATGGGTGGTAGTTATCACTCACTTCAGCAAGAATCGTCCGTGAAGCACCGAATGTGAGAACATGCAACCGTTCTGTGTCACGATAGTTCTCTTTATATTCTTCCACATCTGCAAATTGAGCATTGTCGTCAATTGTTTTTCGTGGTTTAATTTGTGGAAGGTCTTCATATAATTGTAAAAGGGCCTCATCGTAAGTAAGACCTGCTTTACAAAGCTCTACGGTTCGGTCTTTGATTCCTTTACTGGAAGTCATGATTGATAACCCACTGTGTGTGGTTAACTTAGTATTGTTTGTATAAATATAAAAAGGTTATGATTTATACGGCAGAGGGGATTTGAACCCCTGATCGCCGCTTTATAAGAACGGTGCCCTATGCCAGACTAGGCCACTGCCGCGCTAATGATTTTATTTGGTTTAGTTGAAAACCGTTCCAAACCGTTGAACATCATCATTAGCACGGCGTATAGTATTCAAAGGACTACCAATTGATTCACGCAATGTGAAACAATTATTCAACATTAGAGTCACCTACGCTTGCACGTAGTGGAAACGGATCATCTCCACTTTCATGTGCTTCTTTCAATTGTTGGTTGAATACTTCTGTGACTTGTCTTGAAAACTCATTTTCTCGTTCAACATCAATGCCTCTTTCGGCTGGATGTACATTCTCAAGTACTGAATGGTGTGCAAATACCCACCCTGCTTGAATTTCTTCTGGAATTTGTCCGTAACGCCGCTCTCCATCTACAATATCCACTTCCATCCCATACTCGTTTCGCAAACGATCATGGAATGTTTCCAGATCAATTACTTCACCATTGTCATCACAAGCTAATTCAATAGCTTGTTCCATTTTCTGTTCAGCATCTTCTTCAGTCATTAAATTCGGTTCAATCGGTTCAAATTCAGATTCGTTTTCTGTTGTCATTTGTGTTAGGTTGTTTTTGGTTTCTTCACGGTCAGTTTTGTGTTTGTTTTTGAAGGACGTATAGTATTATTCATTATTGAACGCCGAAAGAGAGATTTGAACTCTCGTGTCAGTTAAGACACCTGCTCTCCAAGCAGGCCCATTGGCCGAGCTATGGTAATTTCGGCATGTGAACCCATTGTTTGAAAATGAAGTGCTATACAGATTTTATTCTGTGAGATTCTTTTTCCACTTGACCGAGATAGGCACTCGGATATATACTATGTTTCAAATCCTCCTTTGGAACAGGTCTTGTCTATTAACATCCTGTGTCTGCCACTACCAGACCGAAGGTACATGGGAATATGTCTGTACATTGACCAAAGTGTTTTGCAACCTTTAGTTTGATGAAACAGCCATTTCCAACATAGTACTGCCATATATCACTATACAATACGTGTAGTGATAATGGAAACGGTGAGGAAGGGATTCGAACCCCTGAGTCTTTTTACGGACAGTCGCTCTCAAAGCGACCGCATTGGCCGGGCTATGCTACCTCACCAAGATGTGTTGTTTGCCGTATCCGTACCCGTTTCCACAATAAGACTATCCCAATTAAGAGGTTCGTCTTATTGTCTTACCCTTGCGGGCAGGCACGGTGCCACGGCCTTCAAACCGACAACACTGAACGGCTGAAGCTTACCCCCGGATTTGAACCGGGGAACTCCCCATTACAAGTGGGGTGCATGATCCGCCCATGCTCGGTAAGCACGCATTTTTCGACTGTGGATTAGTACCATTCATCTTCCCTTTAAGGAAAGATTCAGATGGTCACATCACAGCCTTGCCGCACCCTGTAAGGATACGACTTGAATAGGTATGAACGGATTTGAACCGTTGATCTTCACCGTGTAAAGGTGTTGCCTTATGCCTGTCTTGGCCACATACCTTCTGTGTACCTGTACATATGCACTGGTACTATTTAAAGGTTATGATATTAGTTTGTGTAATATTTCAACACCACCATACCATGAACCTCCTCATCAATTGATAGTGACTATTGATATATAAAGGTAATCTGGTACTGTTTACCATCATGTTGAAACGGGTGTTAATCATAGTTTAACAATTGATTTACCAATACTGTCTTGCGATTTTATGCAGCAAAACAATATTGATATGGGCACAGGAGGAATTGAACCTCCACAGTCCCTATGGACACAGCCCCTCAAGCTGTTGGATTTTCCAATTTCCTATGCACCCGCAGAATATGAATGGAATGGGCGGTCAAATACATATCATGGAGAAGTTCTTAGTTTATTCTCCAGCATTTGACTACCATTTATTACTAGGTCACATGTCGGGGCAATCAATCCCCAAGCGTTTCCACGGAGTCGCCACCTCCATCAATGTAGATTAACACATTGATTACAACGTAATGTTGTAGTCGAACACTCCTTACTTTCAGGGGTTCGCATCCTTCAGCCCACTCAACCTATGAAAGCCAAGCCAGCGCATTGCAGTTCGGGATGCCAGCCCATACGTACACCCGGATTTGAACCGGGATGGAAACATGTTGTGAGCATGTCCCTCCAACCACATCATTATGCACGTCTTTATATAGCGGTATTTGGGCCGCTTGAAATAGTATCATCAATCCATGGTTGAATTTTTACTATTTCAGACACCAACTATCACAGCAAAGTCATAGTTGGTCATCTATAAGTATACACTACACACATAAAAAGGTTACATGTGCAGGATAATGGGCACGAAAGGATTTGAACCCCTGACATGTCGCTTTGGAGGCGACTGTTCTACCCGGCTGAACTACGTACCCGTATTGATTCATTCATAGACATGGATATGAATGAATCATATTTTCACATTGGTTGCTATGCCCACGTCCCTTCAAATCATGTATATTTATCCATTGTTACTGTTCAATATACAGGCATTTTAATTCGGGTCATGGTCACATAGCCTCTACCGATTGTGTTTCGGCTCACGCCGTGAATCGGATTTGAACCGATGAGGGGATCACTCCCCACTGGATTAGCAGTCCAGTGCCTTAGACCAGACTCGGCACATCACGGCATATTGTATCTTTAAGAGTAGTTCCTAAGAGTATTATTTCTCAGTTACTACGACGAGTACAATGGGATTTGAACCCGTGACCTCTTGCTCCGCAAGCAAGCGTTCTGTCCTGACTGAACTATGTACTCATATATTGAAGACAATTACTTCCACATATCCGGTATGGATTGGTGTGGGGTTTCTTTCATTGTTTTTCCAACAACGGTTTGTTGTCGCTTCAAGAACGCCGAAGATCGGATTTGAACCGACATATCGACCTTTCGGTGCGATTCCTGATCTCGAATCAGGCGAGCTACCAAATTGCCCAACTTCGGCATGACGCCGTAGGTCGGATTTGAACCGACGTGACATATGTCAGTCGAGTAGCAGTCGACCGCCTTGGCCAGACTAGGCTAACTACGGCTTTACTTCATTTGGTGATGTTTCACCCCCACCATGTTCTACCATCAATTGATTTGAGGTAGTCTGAAATCCGTGTTTGTGGATCAAGTTTGATACCATCGAATGGTGTACAATTTGGTGATGTTTTGTGAAACGTCACAATGTGTGTATCGTGATGATACACTTCATATACTATTTTATGTGTGATAACCGGATGTGAGTTCACACGAATAACCTGTTCATTTTGTGTTGTCATATATGGACTACAATTTCGTTACATGATTGTGAGTATGATTTGAGGTATACTATAGTATAGTTTCTATAGTATGAAGTGGATGTAGAAGGATTTGAACCTCCGATCTCTGCCATGTCAAGGCAACGTATTAACCACTATACAATACATCCATAAAGTGTGACAAGAAGGATTCGAACCTCCGAAGGACTAACCAGTGCGTCCTAAGCGCACTTCCTTTGGCCACTCGGACATTGTCACATGATGATTTTAGTGTCTATTGTAGCCCACATGATTTAATGTGTTCTTCAACAGACGAAGTATCATATTCAATTGTATTGTTATGATACGTTAGGGTTTCTGTGTCAACAACTCCATAACTTGCAGGGCCATTATCTTTGTATGGGAATCCAACACTCCCCGGATTAAGAACTAATCCTGATTGGCCTGCAAATTTATCAAGTAACACAGCATGTTGGTAATGAGTATGTCCGAATACAAGAACACCACCATCAACAACTTGCCCACCGACTGAAATATAATCCTTTGGATGAATACCAGCGTCTCCTGTTTCAACACCTGTTTCATCGTCCAACAATGGATTACAATGGGCGACATGGAATGTATCATCCATTACTTCATATGTTGGAAGTGATGTTAGCCATTCCATTTGTTCATCTGTGAGACTTGATGTTACTTGTTCATATTCAGCAATCTCGTAGTCTTCTTCTGGAACCCAATCGCGGGTTGGAAAGAAGCGTGTATCGTGATTGCCACATACTTGAACATCTGTCTTTTCACGGACAAGTGTAACAACTTCTGATGGTGAACCGAGTACACCAACAATGTCGCCTACACAAACGATTTTATCTACGCTGTGTGTTTCCTCTAATTCATGAAGTACTGCCTGTAGTGCAGGCAAATTGGCATGAATATCGGACACAACACCAACTTTTGTCATTTGTTGTTTACCCCAAATGGAACCGAATGGATTTGAACCATTAGCCTTCCCTTAGCGAAAGGGATGTTCTGCCAATTGGAACTACGGCCCCAAAGTGCGAACAAATGGATTTGAACCATTGATTTCACCCTTATCAGGGGTGCGCCTTACCAGACTAGGCCATGCTCGCATACCGTGGAAAGATAATACTTCTTTCCGTTTTCAATGACAAGTTCCGACATAATGTGTCGGTTTAATTTTTCTTGTCAAATATTTTGATGGGCATAAGAGGATTTGAACCCCTGACATCCTGCTCCGAAGGCAGGTGTTCTAAGTCCGGGCTGAACTATATGCCCATGTTATGGATTGTTATTGCACCAACAATTAATTCTATGTAGCTTTCGCCATAGTTTTGTATTGTTTTTCGTTTTTCTTGAATACAAATTCTGAAAGGCAGGTGAAACAATTGTTATTGTATTCACCTTTCACTTCACAATCATTACATTCATATTGGTTTGGTGCGTCAAACATAATGGGTTGGGAAAGATTTGAACTTTCGTCGCGGGCACCCAAGGCCCGAAGTATAGGCCAAACTAACCTACCAACCCAAGCTTCACTTCTTACTACACATCGTAGCAATATAAAGCTTATGATATGTTAGCAAGAATTTTAAGTGGGAGACAGCGGATTTGAACCGATGTACTCATGGCCCCAAGCCACGCGCAATAGGCCAGACTATGCGAGTCTCCCGAATAGGCACAGACGGATTTGAACCGCCGACCTTTGCCATGTCAAGGCAACGTCTTTACCACTCGACCACATGCCTTCATTGTTTCACCATTGTTTTAGCTCACCACGTTCCTTTGCACGTTCAACAGCCGCATCTGGTTCATCATTATTAAGTGAAGCCAATTCACGGTATCTTGCTTCGCGTGCTTCCCAATATGTATCAGGATCAATATCCCATTCGTGGTTATTTCGACAATTCATTGTGACCATGTTTTTGTTTTCAGTTATTGCATGACCTGTATGATTACAGTTGTCGTTGGGACAATCAAATTGGAGAGTGCCACATTCTACACACCGTTTGATGTGTTGTGAAAGAGAAGCGTATGTATGGCGATGAAACAAATCATTCATGTAGTAATTATACATGTGATTGGTGTATAAAACATCACCATTTTGTTCTCCAATTGAAATAAACCATGTTAGTGGTTTGAAGTGCGGAAGAAGGGATTTGAACCCTTGTAACTGGCTTGGAAGGCCAGTATGATACCAGACTACATCACCTCCGCATTGTGAAAGACTAATGGCCCGATTGTGGGCTACTCCATATGGATAGGTTTAATGGATTAAATCAATTACACCACATGTTTGTGGATGTGCGTTTGTATGTCGTTCATCATTGAGTGATCTACCCATTGGGAATCTATTCTTTTTGAGTGGCCTGAATTACAACGCACCAAGTAATTCTGTAGCCAACTCAGAGTGCGGAAGGAGAGATTTGAACTCTCGTAACATCCATGGCAAGGATGTATGATAGGCCAGACTACATCACCTCCGCATGTAAGTATCATATATTCTTGGAACATATAACACTTTGTTTATTACCAAAAACTACCCGCATGGAGTCGATGGGATTTGAACCCATGGCCTCCTGCTTGCAAAGCAGGTACTCTACCACTGAGCTACGACCCCGTGTTGTATTTTCTGTTTACGAAAGGTTCCTTTGGTAGCCCCCATGTAGTTTCTTCAACACCGTGTTGAAGTCCAAGTTATCAAGTCGGAAACGCTACAGGTGGCCATTTATCCAGTGGGCCGTCACTCCACATAACGCCTATAAATCCCAAGTACCCTCGTTTCATTATAGGCTTGTTTTATGACGCTTTCTTAAGATACTCATTAATCTTCCACAAGTCGAGTTACTCAGTTCGCCCTATTAGTGTACTCTGATCAACTTTCCCTTATTTATTATACTATACTGTAAACAGTTAAAGATATAGTATAATAATCTCTCAATCAAACTCTACCACAACTTCTTCGCCATCTGCATCTTGGTACGTCAGTGTTTCTATTTCTGCAATAGAAATTCGTTCTTCTGTTGTCGCACCAAATAATTCGTCATATACTGACATTGAAGCCGAAGGTCGGATTTGAACCGACGTGAGGCGAAGCCAACCCGCTTTGCAGGCGGGCACGTTAGACCAGACTCTGTCACTTCGACATAATGTCAGATGCTGAAAGACGGACTTGAACCGTCTCCTCCTGATCTTCAGTCAGGTATTCTCCCGGTTGAACTATTTCAGCACAATGAATACAATGATTGCTTCATTGTTAATGGGATAACCCGGATTTGAACCGGGGCATATGCCCGATCTTCAGTCGGGTGCCTTCCCAAGCTTGGCTATTATCCCGTATAGTAATGAATGTGTAGTTAAAATAGTAACTAACTACACAGTATTAAATTATGAATGGTATAGGTACTAACTTTCATACCCGATTTGGATATTACTTACGTTCCCACGGTTATCACCGTGTATTTCTCCTCCCTGTTTGGAAGGAGCATAATGCTCCGAATGGGATTTGAACCCATGTCACCCTCTTCCGAGAGTATGATTGGCCAAGACTGTCACTTCCCGTGTTACTGTCATGACCTCACACGGATTATCACCAATCACTACACTATCGAAGCGTAATGCTCGCTAGGGGATTTGAACCCCTGTCATCGGCTCGAAAGGCCGATATGATTGGCCGAACTACACCAAGCGAGCGCGTTGTAGAGATATGAACTCAGAGTGTTTATCCATATAGGATAACACTCATCATTTATCTATGAGTGACAGCGGGCATAAACAACGTTCATCTTTCGTTGCTTACACCATACCACACGAACGCACATGTTGTTCTTGGGGCGTTCAGACCCTCACAACGCTTTCACACGTTGGAATGCTCATTCAGGGATTTGAACCCCAGTTATCGGCTCGAAAGGCCGATGTGATTGGCCGAACTACACTAAACGAGCGCATTGAATTATTTGTGACCCAGTTAATGCGGGTCAGAGGGTGTTGAAACACCTATAGTGTACACATGCATCCACTCCACGATTGAAATCGTGTTTGTTCAGGGTGGAAAGCCCTATTGTGGACACGGAAGCACGCTATCCCCTTTGGGGATAACGTTAACGCCCGATGCGGGATTTGAACCCACGTCCGTTCCGTGACAGGGAACGATGATAGACCACTACACCAATCGGGCAAAGTGTGATGAAAGTATAAGTTTCATCACGTCCATTCGTTGGATTGGGTTCGTTGAAGTCGGAACAATACTTCCTCATTACCCCGGTGGGGCATTGAGGGGGTTAATTTCTTGCTTTATGTTGTACCCGTTAAGGCACAACCGACACTTCTACATTGTACCCTTACCATAATAAAACTTATGGTATAGGTAAGGGGAAATAGTGACAGGGGGCGGATTTGAACCACCGTAGCGGTGAAGCGGTAGGTCATGAGCCTACTAGGTCTGACCAGACTTCCCAACCCTGTCATGTTGATTGTCTATGAAAGACAACTCCCCTAAGTTATGAGAAGAAAACACGTTCTCATGCGACACAAGACGGGCCACCATCCAAAAAAACAGATGGTGGCAATGCTCCTAAAGGGATTTGAACCCTTGTTATCGGCTCGAAAGGCCGATGTGATTGGCCTGACTACACTATAAGAGCAGTACGTATGAATGAAATTACCCACGGTTCATGAGATAGAGACGGATTCAAACCGCGTGGGTCACAACTTCTTTCGTGGCTAGCGTCAGATTAAACCATTCTCCTTGGAAGCCATCCAAGTTTCAGATTGACCTTAGTAATGGAAAATGTAACTTCATATAGTCACTGTGTTCCACCCCGCCATTCTTGACGGCTCTACCTCAATGGGTAATTTTAAGTCGGGACACTCGGATTTGAACCGAGGATAAGTCGATCTACAGTCGACTGTTTTAGCCGGACTAAACTATGTCCCGTGGGGCCGGGTGCGAGATTCTAACCCACATCTCTTCCATCACAAGGAAGAATGTTATACATTCCACCAACCCGGACACTATGAAAGTTTTACTTCATTGTTTCTGTAATGTTACGAAACAATATACCATTCTTTTACCGGAGAATGGAAAGCCTCAAAAGGTAGTCGAAACCTTAGTCTCCTCCTTACCATGGAGGTGCTTTGCCACTTAAGCTATCAAGGCACTGCAACAGCATGAATAGAGGCATTTGAAAGTCGTTTATTTCAACGATTATATGCCTTAAAGTCGAGACGTAAGTAGTGTTAATACTTACTGGTGAATCGGGTTTTTCGACCCTTTACCTTACTATCTTCATAGCATCTCTATACTGATTCTGTCTTCCTACATACGCTATGATAGGCTTGAGAGGAACACCTGCTTGTTCTCACATTGGTTCAGTTATACCAACGTGCGTATTTTTCGTCTCATTACACGTTCAGACGGGTAGTGGTAGGTGGATACCAGCCACATGGGAAGGGTCATAAATATAATCGGGTATAGTATGAAGCGTCATACCCCGTCGCCGTATGTTTCCATCTTTCAATTATCTTAGTAATTGTTACATGGAGTTGTTTTCACTATTGACGGCTCATGTGACTTTCATGTTAGTGAATTTCTTCACGTACACTGTCTCCTGTATTTAATAAGAGTTAAAATACACGAAACAAGTCTTTCTTTGCGGGATCATTCCCTCCAATATACCTGTTATATTAGTACCCTAAAAGACAGGGGTAAGAATCGAACTTACCACACGCTCACTCATTTTAAATTACGCTATTACACACTGTGTATAATGTTGTAATTTAACTTTCATTATGAGTGTCTACCAAGATCACCTGTCTGCTGTATCAAAGATATACTATCATGTTCCAGAAGAACATTGTATGTACAGTGCTTTGTACAGCAATTGCGTGAGGGCGTGTTTTGTAAGCGGTAATGTAAGTTTTTCACTCTTACACATAGTTGATGTGGGTGCATCAACCTCCGCTTACTTGAGAGAACTGAACAAATGGTGTTTCATTGTTCAGTAAGGCCCGAATCGGAATTTGAATCCGAGTCTCTGGCACCACACGCCAGAAGGATAGACCACTACCCCATCCGGGCCACGCTTACTTCTCCGGTATCATTTCATTGTGGTTTTGTATCACCACAATCCACGCTTCAGGTAAGAACGCATAGACCTTGCACCAGTCACCCGATACGGGTGAGGGCACACCACTTTGACCTATGCTCCGACCGTCTATAGCGGGAATACCGTATGCTTACTTGTTACACCAGTTGAATAGTGTAACACACGCGCAAAGCGCGTGAAACGCCCGATGTGGGATTTGAACCCACGTCCGTTCCGTGACAGGGAACGATGATAGACCACTACACCAATCGGGCATACTAACCCGTTTACACGGAGACAGTTAGGGAGTGTCAGCCCGATAGTTCCATACGGATTCGAACCGTAGGCACGGGTTCCAAAGACCCGTATGTTTGGCCGCTACACCATGGAACTGCTACCACGTCACTATTGTCTTTGGAAGCGACTCACCACGAAACATGAATACTAAAAGTTCTCCCAACAGTACGTGGAAACTAAATCACGAAAGCAAAAACCAGAACAACCGTCCGTTCCAAGTTTGCCCCCGTGACGTGTTTCCACGCACGGGGACAACCCATGCGCAGTCACGTTACGTGGTTAAATTCGCATCCTTGGACGGTTGGGAGGTGTTCGCCAAACATTGATGGTTCATACCATCCCATCCGACCAAAGACGGAATCCACACGCGCTGTGTGAAGTGCAAAGTCAACATCACTACTAAGTAGTGAAATATATGCTCCACTATCAATGGAGTGCTGACCTTGAGATGATATATGTGCCATCATTGTTTGTTGAACACCTCCTTACGGAGACGACGTATTAGTTACATTGTATGCCTATCACTTAAAGGTTGGGGTTGAGGTAACAAATAAACCCGACCAATAATGAGGTTGAGTACCACAGTCACACCATATTTATTAACATCGGTAATACTAAAAAATTCAAATAATAAATAACGATTATATTGACCAAAATAAAATACTACAACATTTTTCACGCGCACAAATCCGGTGGCTATAACCCGCCGATGATGATTTATATTAATAACAAATGTCCCAAGAAATCAATCTCCTTAATGAACAGTGGAGCAAACACAATTTCACATCTCCATCAAAAAATACACCAGATTATCAACTCCATCATTCATCAATTGTATCTGTAATCACAAACATTGAAAATAACAAAAACAGATCAATACAAGAATTACAAACATTGTTTGACCAACAACATGACAATGGTTTCATACCCGGATTAGTAACATTTGACACTGACCCAAAAGACATAATCAATAACGATGTATGGTTAGAATCGCAAAACAATTCAACCAACTATTTACCGTTTTCAGCAAGTCCCTTCATTGTTACAGCTTTCAAGAGATGGTTCAAAAGTGTTGACAATAATGAACCAATGGAGAGATATATTACAAATCTTGATGCATTTCTTTCATGGTGGAAATATAATCGTCGGTGTAACAATACATCATTGTTGTACACACTTCACCCATGGGAATCTTTTCTTCCTAATTCAAAGATTTACACAGAAACATTATCAAAGATTACACATAATGTTAAAGAAACAAAGTGTCATAATACCATTCCCCTATTCCAATATGATAATGATGAATACTATAACGCATGTGTAGCACTATTGAAGGAAGCGAAACAAACCCTTACTTTAGGAAAGACAGATAGTGACGATGTTTATTCATTTAAAATGGTTAATCCCCTCATTAATTCATTATATAAGAAAGCATGTGATGATTTAAGGTATTTGTATAAACAAACTGGATATGATGAACGTGCAAACAAATGGGATTTTGAAGCAAAGCGTGTGGAAGCATCTCTTTCAGTAATTATGTGGGATGGTGATAGTAATTCATTTGTTGCATATGATAAAGTAAATAAAGAAAAAGTGATTGATGAAGTTACTGGTTATGGAACCTTAATTGGAAAAATACCGATCCATTCACGTACTAATAAAATAGTAAAGTCAATTAATGATAATAGAAGCCATTCAGGTCATGGTTGTTGTATTGGTTCAAATCATGTAATTTCACCATTGTTTAATTGGTTAGTTATTCAAGGACTTGATATGTATGGAAAATCAAAAGATGCAGACATTATGAAAAAGATTACCATTGATGTTTGTGATAGTAAACATGTTCCGTATTATACATCGGGTGGTGAACCAATTGATGATACAGATTGGATTGTAACAAGTTGCATTAATAGTTTGATCAGTTAACTTATTTGTTGATTGAATGATTATTATAATACATGAGCGATCATGGAAATGTGACAGTTGGTTCAGACCCAACAAAAGCCATTTTATCAGAATCAGAGTTACATAAAAAGTATTTGTGTGATTATGTAATCAATTCCGCTGTTGGTTGTAGACATGGATGTAAATTTTGCTATGTTCCAAGTTCTCCCAATATTCGCACTCGTTCTAAAATGTTGAAAGAACAAGCAGATGTTGAAAATCCTCAACTTGAATGGGGAGATTATGTTCTTCACCAGACTAAAGAAACTGCCTCAAAGCTACAAGATAAGTTAACGAATAAAAGAAAATGGAAGCAGACACAAAAAGGACTTGGTATTGTTGCTCTTTCATTTAGCACAGATTGTTATCAAGATGGACAGACTGCTTCTGTTACACGCGCATGTGTGAAGACATTACTTGAAAATAATCAACCAGATGGGCGTCCAATATACGTTCGTATTCTCACAAGAAACCCAATATTAGCATTACAAGACCTTGATCTATATACTAAGTATCCTGAGCGAGTAATTGTTGGTTCTTCAATTCCGTCATTGAATGATGAAGAAGTTATGTCAATCGAACCACGCGCTCCAAAGCCAACAACAAGATTGAAAGGATTGCAAAAGTTTTCAGATGAAGGTGTTCCAACATATGTTTCAATGTCACCAACGTATCCGACAATGACTAAGGAACAACTTAAAAAACAAATGGCACAATTCAAAAGTCTGAATCCAAAAGTTATATTTCATGAACCAATTAATCCACGCGGTGGTAATTTTAGTATGACAATTGAAGCAGCACGCGAAGCAGATCAACATAAGTTGGCTTCTTCATTGAATGATCTTACTAATGAAAAAGTGTGGGTTGATTATGCAATCACACATTTACATTGGGTTCAAGAGATTGGTGAAGAGCTTAATCTTCCAATACACTTGTGGCCAGATAAGAAATTACTTAAACATACTAATGGAGAGCGTAAGGAATGGATTCAAAGATGGTTAGATAGACAATCATCTGAAAAATTTGCAGAAAGAAACACTCCGTCTGAAAAAATGCCACCACTTCCAGAATTGAATAATACAACAACACTTAATTCATTTTTCTAACACTCATTCTTCTTTTTTGTTTGTAAGAAGGATGAATGAAAAACAGAATAGTATTGCTACACCAATTGGAATTTGAATACCGGGAAGTCCATACATAATTTGGAGAACCATACTAGCAGTAAATGAAACTGCTGAAACAAGAAGTAGTGTGCCAACAATTGTTGGTGGATTGTATGGAGATTTATTTACTATTGTTTCTTCTTTAAAGTATAATAATACACTGTAAATAAGTGATAATGTTAGTACTGTTGAAGCTATGATCCATACAGTATATGCAATCTGAGCAGACTGCCCACTTTGGAGACTATATGATTCTATGATAAATAGAATATCTATGCTTGATTCTTGGATTGCACCAGTTCCATATACAATTTCAAATAATGGAAATCTAAAGTTGATAAGTCGTGTTTGTATTTCAGGTAAGTTAGAGTACACCATATTCCATGGTAGAATGAAACTAATAAATCCAAATAATACAGTAAGTTCATTAATGTATTTTGGATCAATCCATTCTTTATTAGTAATGTCCATTGTGAACGAATATTATTAGCTGTGATTAATAATAGTTTGGTTATTTTGGCATTTAAGCACTACTTATGACCTTTTTTGGAGAAATAAGTCACTCATAAGTAAAGGGTAGGGGGGTGTATGTACATGTACCCACCATGGCTACCGTGGTGGTATGCGCCCCAATACAACCCAACATAAGAGCAACCCGATATATGGTGTTGTTCTAATCTTTGCCCCGTGTCTTTTAATGCGTGTTCAATCAAAATGGTTCTCATCCAGTGTGTAGACACTCACATTCGTATTTTCATTTGAACCATAACTTGTATTTCCATTTGTAAATTCTGAAAGGGTTCCTGACCAATCATAATTTTCATGATATGCATCCGTTTCTTTGTACAAGAATTTCCAAAGTAGTGACCGTTTGAAATCATCAGTGTCTTTTGGAGTAAGTCTGAAAATAGACTTTGGGGCAATAACAATCAATTTTTGTTCCATTCGTGACATTGCAACATTTAATCTGTTAGGATTTAGTATGAAGTCTTCTTCAAGTTTGAGGGAATCTGGATCACTGACAGTTGCAGACACAATGATAGTATTTTTGTCTCCACCTTGGAAACGTTCTACTGTATCAACTAATGGACTTTTCACTCGGTTGTTTAATAGCCCTTTCTGTGCATTGTGTGGGGTTACAATTCCAATAGGTGAGTTATCACCATCAGTATCAAGAACTTCTTCCAATGGTTTTGTTAATGCATCTACAATGTCAACTTCTGTATTACTTGATTGATTATTAGTCAAATCATCATGGATGATTAGTGTTAATGGCCCTTCTGGTTTGAGGGCTTCATCAACACCATTAGACAATGATGGGGGAGTATCAATGGTATCTGTGACGTTAGAATTGTAATTGATACCATCATATTTTTCATAGAGGTATTTTCGGAGGAAACCTGTTACACATTTATGGCACCGATATGTTCTCTCTAATCGAGTCATTGGTAGTGATGCTGTCTGTGAAGCCTGTATCTCATCAAGATATTCATCAGACATATTAACAGTTTCATCAGTGTTGAGGTATCGAAGGTAGTTCAGAGTTGACAAATATGCCCCTTCCTCTTTAATTGTTCTACGTGTTTCGTTTTCCCAATTATGTTTTAGAACAGGTGGCATTTGCCGATGATCTCCCGATACTAGTATTTGGGCATTATCATCTACAAATGCACCAAGATTAATAAACTCAGGCAATCGAAGCATTGAGGCTTCATCAACTGCCAATAAATCAAAAACAGTTGTTCCTTTATTGGCTATTCCAGATGCGCCACTATCACCTCCAATTTGATCAAACAATTTTTTGTGTCGGTATGGAGTTGCAAATACAATAAGATGCTTTGCTCCATTTTCAATTGTGTGATTGTTAGAGAGTTGTGCAAATAGTTGAGCTTTTTCTTCTGTACCTTTTTCTGACATATTTACATATGTACAATGATTGTATGGATTCTCTTTATCACTACCAACCAAACGAACAATAGATGTATTATCAACTATGTCAGGATATTCTTCTTTCAGTTTTTCCATCAAATCATCAAGATCATCCATTACTTCAGTTACAGATGTGTTAGATGGGCCACTAACAAGACCACGAAGTGGTTTTTGTTCTTGATTAAATGAATACAAACGACTGAATAGTGTTGGTGCTAAAGCACCACTAGTTTTACCAGTTCCGGGTGGCCCTTGGAGAATACTTATTTGTGATTTTGTTTCTTTAATAAAGTCTCTTTGTTTTTTATTTGGTGATTCATCAATTGTGTCATTCAATGTATTGACAAACTCATCGACAGATTTTTGATTAAATTTGTTTGTTGTTGGGGATGTAGTATCTCCGTTTGATAGCTGTGTTAATAGCTTTTCAAGTGTTGTACCTTCAATTTCTTGTAGCAATTCATAGTGGTTCTGAGCGACAATGTTGTTTGTTCCGGGGTCAAGTACATAATATCCATTAGGTTGGAATAGAACCGTATTGTCGTCTCTATTATACCGTTCAATTTCGGTTGTTATCTTTTGAGATGAGACTTTTGCTCCTTTAGTATATCTTCCAGTAAATCGTCCACCACCAAAGCTCCCATTAGTACGCACTTCAAATTCGATTGAAGGATAGACATTGTTTTCTTCATCTTTTTTGAGATTTATATCAACAATTTGCACTAATGCACCGCTTTCAATTTCATCAATTGAATCAATGGAGATATGATTTGGATTTCCATCTGTCATATCAATTGGGTTTGCAATTAGATAGTCTCCTTTTTCAGAATCATCTCCTCCTTTTATTCTACAGGCTTCAGCTATCTCTGACCATTTATTTTCATCACTTTCTTGATCAACCCACAATGTATCATAATCATACATTAGCCTACCTTTTACACGATAGGTACCGCTTTTTTCTTTATTTATTTTTTGGACTCCAACATATGTTGATTTTCCAGAACGGATACGTTCGTGTATATCTTTTCCGTAATGTTTTCGTGAGTCTTGCATTCCTGCACGGTGTTCTAATTCAATAAATTCACGACATGCCCGTGTAATTGTACTATTACCCAAGTCAAATGTTTCTAATTGTGAGATAGGGAGACGTTTCTTTTCTACTTCAAATCTGTTTTTGTAACTAATACTTCTTTCAACATGTGAAAGAGAGAGGGCAAATAATTCACCGAGTTTTTGCAAATCACTTTGTTTAATTTTCTCACCTCCTTTTTCACGATACATGTATGAATCAATTGGAATATCTTCTTCATCACCATCATCATACCAATCTTCAGTCATACCACCTTCACAAACACTCCAAATATATTCCAATGGGATGGAAGCTCCACCGCGTGGAATTGTTTTGATTGTTCCGTCTCCTTCTTCTGTGTGTTCAATTAGCTCAATTCCATCATTATCTTTTGATTTTAATTTGTATTTATCACTATCAGCAAATAATTTGCGGCGGAAAACACTCATTAAATTGATGGTTTCACCATCAACATCTGCATTTGTGAAATCAACAAATTTTACATTTGGATATTCAAACTGACCATTTTTATTCGGGTGAAGTTGGTTCCACACAGGCATCAGACTGTAGTATGGAACACCAAGTGCCATTCGATTTTCTACTTCTGGTTGTACATACGAAACAATTGATTGGTCGTACTTATGTTCAGTAACCCCATTGCGAAGGCCAAGCAAATCACGAAATGCGGCTAACTGTGAAATGTCATTATTTCTACGAAGGCCATCAATCAATATTTTTTGTTCATTTGGTGTATAGAAATAAAAGTGAACAGGAACATCTTCATGTCCAGTTTCAGATGAAACTTCTTTAATTGCATCAAAGATTGATGAAACAGATTCATCTAACAATTGACGTTCTTGTTCATGTGCTTCATCAACATCTTCACCGATTTTTGTTGGTAAATGTGAAAATGTGATAGGATCGTTATTGTGTTCATCATAATGAATGGATGATGTGACTGCACCATTTACCATAGTTACAACATCGCGTCGGTGGTCGCGTTGTATATTCAGATATACACGAATCATTGATCCTTCAGTGATTACATCGTCGTCATTCAATCGTTCGTCATGTGGCAAATTGCCACGTCCAGAACCAACTAACCATTCGTAATTACTTTCACTTGCATATGGATGTTCTCCTTGATGGATATTGTGAATGATTGTGCGTGATTTTTGAATCAAATGTTTCAACTTAGGTGCAATGGATGCATCGCGAGAAAGTTTATCCATTTTACTTTTTGCCCATGAATCACGGGGTCGGAAGTCAAACTGTTCTGTTGGATTTCCACTATGGTCAAATGGAACAGTAGCTAATCCTGCAAGATCGTATATTGTATTTATCCCATTGTCTGATAGAGTTTTTTGTTCACCACTTGTAATACCCAATATTGATGTGTCAACATTAGAGATAGAATCTCTGCCACAGGCTTCACTCCACCGACATTGTAGACATTTATCATTCAATTGCCATTCATAATTTTGGGTTTTCTTTTTACTGTGTTTATGAATTTGACCATCGTATTTACACAATTCTTTCACTTCCTGTTCGCGTGGGCCAAGATCAAAGATTGGGAAATCTTCAGGATTCTTTCCATGGATATTTGTTTCACGATAATGAATACCACCAGTGATTGTTACATCCCCAACATTTTCCATATCAAAATGGTCAACAATTGCAGAGACTAATAGTGTGTAAGTACTCACTTGCATTTGTTGATATGTTTGCTCTTTAAAGGATGATTTTACATCAATAACACGAATATGAACCTTGTTGTCACCAAGTGGCCACATGATGACTAAATCAGCATTACCATTAAATTCAACAACACCAATCTGACCACGAACGGATAGTTGTGCTAATACTTCAATTTCTCCTTGTTCACCATTTTTTGCATTAAAGGCTGGCCGCGATGCTACTTCATTGATCGTATTTGCAATGAAATTGTTTGTTTGCTTTTCATTTGTTTCTTTGTTTGTTCTATCATTAATTTCGCCAAGATAATCTTCATATAGAGTCATTACCTCTTGTTCAAAACTGTCCCCGTCTTTTTCAAGGAGCTTACTTAGTTTAAAGAATGATTCCGTCCAATCATCATATCGTTCTTTGATTGTTCTACGAAAATCATTTTTATCTCTTGCAAATCCAAGATAGCGTTGACACTCTTCAAGTTGTTCATACATTTGTAGCGTACTTGGTTCAAGATTAATAGGATGAACATCTTTTTCTTTTTCACCTACTTCAATGGCAATCTGTGAATTGATTTTTCCGCCACTGAATGGATTCGTATTTACTACATACTCATCGTCTGAAGTAGCAACCGAATCATTCCGTTTTGATTCTGTTGGTGTACTTGATGGAGATACTTGAACAATATCATCAAGTGTTTGTTGCGAATTTGATTCTTCCGAATCAGAAGAATTAGTCATTACTACATATTAAAATTCGAGCAGTAATGAAAGTTTGGATTTCTGTGTACTATTTATGTTATAGTGTTCTGTATTTTTCACTCTTTGTTGGGTCGTAAATATCACCTGACTTTTTATATTTTTGAATAGTCTTTTCAATTTTACCTTTACTGAGGCCAACTTCTTGTCCTTCATCAATAATTGTGTCAAGTGGAACACCTTCTTCATATTCATCTTCTTGTTGAAGTTCTTCAATGATATTGAATACAGTGTTCATTCTATCACGTTGGGTGTGACTGGTTCCCGATTCAATCATATCAGCATCAAATGATCCGGTTTCTGGATCAAATGAAACATCTTTTAGACTTTCTTTTACCAAACGAATTGCACGTTCAACATCTGTTTCATTAATTGTGTTTGAAAGTCTAACACGACTACTTGCTTCAGATAGTCGAACCATCCCTTCAAGTTTTCTCGCAGTGGTTGGAACAGCCGCAGAATCATCATCGTCTGGTGAGCGAAGGTTGACATAGAAATCACGGATTTTATCTTGTGCCGAATCTGTCATTTCAGGGTAACAAACCTGTTGAGCGTGTGCAATATATTTACGAAGTAATTCATTTGAAATTGTTGGCACAACATCTGTATCTTCTTTATCCAAATCATCAAATGTAACAGATGCGGCATCAACATTATTTTTCTTACTTTGCTCATATGTTCGTTTCACTGTTCGTTGTCCAATCCTGTTACTACCCAAGATACTGTCAGCCATCTTTGAATCTTTTTCTGGATCAGGATCGTCTTTAACCTTGAAAATCAGGTCAAACCGTGAAATTAGTGCTGGCTCAAGGTTAATTTGTTCTGATAAGACTTCATCATATTCTTCAAAACGACCATGTTTTGGGTTGGCGGCGGCAAGTAGTGCGCACCGTGATTTCAGTGTTGCATTAATTCCTGCTTTTGCAATTGAAATTTCACCTTGTTCAAGACCTTCGTGTAAGGCTGAACGGTCGTCCGAACTCATTTTATCTAATTCGTCAATAGCGGCGATACCACCATCTGCCAACACAAGTGTTCCGGCTTCAAGTGTCCACTCTGTCCCATCTCCTAAGTCTTTTTGAACAGCCGCCGCAGTAAGCCCCGCCGAACTGCTACCCTTACCAGATGAGTACACTGCACGGGGAGCAATGTTCCGAACATATTGTAGCAATTTTGACTTTCCTGTACCCGGATCGCCAATAATCAAAATGTGGATTTTGCCACGAATACGTGAACCATCAGGTAAATGTTTTGTTACACCAGAGAATAGTTGTAGGATAATGGATAGCTTTTCATCTGTGTAACCGTAAATTGATGGAGCCATACTTCCGACGAGACGCTCATAAACATCATCATGACTTGCTTCTTTTTCAATTTCAACAATATCGTCTTCACTAATGTCCATTTCATCGAACTTTTCATCTTCTGGTTCAATGGTTTTTCCTTCTAAGTATGTGTCAAATGTTGGAGATTCATTTTTGACTTCTTGTTTTTCTTCAAGTCTAAGGATTCCAGTTACAGTTACGTGGTCGCCCGGTGTTACCTCACCAGTAATATCATCTTCAATTGGAATATTGATTTCTTCCGGTGTTTCACCACCACGGAGTCCTTCAGGACTTTCTTGAACTTGAACAATTTGTGAATCAATGAAATCAGATTTTTCGTACCTCAATTCAAGTGGGCCACCTGTATCACAACTACTACATTCATTTGCTTCAACCATGTGTCTGTCATGCTGAACAATTCGCATTTCTTCCAAGCAGTTGAGACATTCATAGTGAGAAACTTGGATTTTTGGTTTTACTTCTGATGTTGATCTTACAACACCTTTGATACTTACAAATGTATTCAAGTGGTCTGATCTCAACTCACGAACTTCAGTATGTCCTTCGAGATTTTTAACACGAATATGTGCATCTTCAAAATTATCATATACATTTTCTGTTTTTGGATGAGAGGTTAGTGCTGCCTTGGCCGCATCAAACATATCATCTGGATTGTAAATGATTTCTCGTGCAAGGTCAGGGTATTCTTCTCTAATTACTTCATGGTCAATATACACTGACCGTTTTTCTTCTGGATACCCTTCTTCTAATTTATCAAGTTCATCACTAAACTCATTACTATACAACTTTTCAAACGTTTCTTTTGGATTTTGGCTACTCATAATTTTTTAACATTTCAGATGTCTACGTTGTAGGTATGTACGATAACGAATACACACTAATAATACACACGATTTTCTTTTTGNTGTGAGATATATTAGTGGTATTACTATTCATTTATTCTTATACAATATTGTTACATGAACCCATCTAATCCTTTCTGTGTTTGTCCGGCTCTAACATCGTCCCATGGAATACCAACTGCCTCAATAACTCTTGAGATAGGCTTTTTCATTGTTTTGTTCAACATTTTATCTGTTGCAACCATAAACTCATCAGGAACTTGTGAAGCAAACGTATAACAGATTACATCAGGGTCTTTTTTGAATTGTTGAAGTAGCTCTTGTTCCTCTGAGGTTTTTGGCGAAATATCATTCTCATTGAAAAAGTCTGGATGTACTTTTTCAAGATATACACGCTTTGGCTTACTTCCATGATTGAAATTAGTCTCTAATAGGAGGTTTGCATACTTAGCACCTCTAACGTGGGCAGTTGCGTTATCGTATTCGTCTAATTTTTGTCCAATTCCACCGGGGATTCCAATATCATCAAGTCCAATATCACCACTTCTAAAGTCAGTAATAACATCGTGCATATGTGTCCGAATCTTATCTTCACCTTGTCCCCGAACAATCATTTCTATTACTTCTGTCTGTGTTTTCCGTGTAATAGGTGCAATGTCTGATCGTTCAGCCTCAAACCCTGTAATATCAATTTTATCAACGTGGTCGCCTTCTTTCCAAATAATATTACCAGCGTATCGCTTCTTTCGTGCTGCTTGGAAGAATCGTCGGTAAAGTTTCTCAAACTCAATTTGGAAACGATGATTTTCTGCATTTAATTGCTCTTGTGCAAATTCCGAATAGGACTCATTGATTTCATCTTCAATTTCAAATGATCTGTCAAGACAGTATTGCAATTTCATCATGTCTTCTTCTGACATTTCTGGATGACTTTCACGCAATTCGTCTGAGACTTCAATATCACCACTAATGTCATCTAACGAGATATTGCCAAGCTCTAACATGACGCTGTCAGTATCCCCATATGTCACTTCATAACCAAGTCTTTCTGATACTTCTTCAGTGAATTTAATCACTTCACGACCAGTGGATGTGACACCAGCACCCATTTCTTTGTCGTACAGGCGGAATCTTGGCCAACCAAGCACTCCGTAGGTCGAATTCATGATAACCTTCACAGCGGCTTGTTGGCGGTCAAATTTGTGATATTCATCATCCTTTGGTGTATATTGACTTCTTAATTCCTTTTTCTTTTCACGCTCACCAAGCAGTTCTTCAAGAACTTCACGAATAATTCCGTCTGGCTCTTTCCTAAATGCAATACCTGTTGGTGAATAGAACACTTCACCATCGTAATTTTCAGGGTCGTCAATCTTTGTTTCAGGAGATGCATTAATAGTAATCATGCACATTGGGTAGAGTGACTTAAGGTCTAATACTGTCACATTATCTACAACTCCTTCAATTGGGTCAAAGACAGCACCACCTTCATATTCTTCTCCTTCTTCTGCTTCACCTTTTGATGGAAGAATATATTTCCCATGGACTTTGTGTAAGAAATACATGTCAACAGCATCACTTGGTGTTGTTGCATCAGACAACTGACAGCCAACAAATGTTCGTACTTCATCCCAAAATGCAATAATACTCTGCTTTTTATCAAGCTCTACACATAGCTCAACGTCCCGAAGGTTGTATTCAATAAGTTGGCGTGGATTATCATCCCACATATCGCCAATCTTTCCATCATAATGCTCTTTACCAACTCCCAACTCATCTTCTGCTACTGCATCAAGCCTGTATGAATCTAGCTCACTAAATTGTGTTCGTTTGTATGCTTCAAGAAGGTCAAATACAACCCGACCCTTAATTTCAGTTGACCATCCATTCCAAACATCATTAATTCGTGATAGTCTATCGGGATTTAAGTCATATTCGGAATCATCATCAAGTTCTTCTAGTCTATCAACTAAGTATGGAGCGTCGAAATCATCAAAGTTCCATCCAGTCAAAATATCTGGATCAGTCTCACGAATGTATTCAATGAATGATGATAACATTTTATCTTCTTCATCAAATTTGACAACATGATACTCCATGTCTTTTAATGGTTCATACCCATCTACTTCTATTGGTGCATTATCTGCTTTTGGTGATTCATATAACCAAATCACATATTCATCTAAATATGAATCCCAACTTGCAATACAAATGATTGGTTCTTCACCATTTTCAGGGAATCCATTTCTATCTTCCACCTCAATATCAAACACATTCATTCGTGCATCTGCTTTTGCATCTGCTGGTTCAACTTCTTCAACAGGAACAATAATTTTTCCATTCCCATCACGACGCGCAGGAACTTTCATACCACTCTTAATATCATTATCAATTAAAAATCGGTTAGGGAACCGAATATCTGCCTCATATGTACTATTGAAATCATCACGAACATAACCAATGTGTCGCGGAAGTTTTGTATGTAGCTTTGTTACTTTGTTACCACGAATACTGTCTGCTCTTGGGTTCTTTTGTTCAGTAATTGTTGAATTATTAATTCCTTTAGCTTCATGTCGTGGGACATAAAAATATGGACGGAAATTGTAAACAAGGATATGTTCTAACTCATTGGTTTCTGGCTGTCGACCAAAAACATGAATGACAGGGCGTTCCCTTCCTGTAGATGTTTTGTGTACTTTATAATCTACCTTCATTACTGTAATAGTAATTTCTTCGGTAGCTTCAGGGAATCCCCGTGATTTTGGTTTGTAAATTTGAGTATTTTGTTTATTATGTTGAGTGTTTTTTGAAGTAGATGAGTTTCCATTACCGAAATTATGAACTGGAACATCATCATTACTGTTTAATGCTGATACAGCGTTATCGTTGTTTTTTGATTTAGAGTTTGACATGGTTGGTTTTGACGGGTTTTAATTAGGAGATTATTATCTATGTTATCTTCTGTATTTAATCCTCTGCTTTTGTTGATTGTTCAACATCACTTAATGTCCTTTGTTGACTCCGAACGGATACACTTTTTCGTTCAACATTTGTATCTGGTGCGGTTGGAGCAAGAGAAACATGTTCGAGTTTTTCATCAACTAAATATTCTTTTGCCCTATCAGTGATTGCAGTTGCAACAAGAATGCCACGAATTGTTTCATCTGTCGTTCTCTCAAGTGTACTTACATATCCATTTAATTGCCTGACTGCTTCTACTCCAACTTTACTTCGTTTTAACTCCACAACAGTTGATGTTCCACGAGAGTCTTTCCCGAAAATATCCACCGCACCTGCATCTGTCTTGTACTCTTCTTCTATTACTTTAAACCCATTTTCAATGAGAGATGGGTCATTTAGAATGCGTTGTTTGAGATCATCTTCACTTCCCCACAAATTCAGTTCTTCATCATCATCCATATCTTTAATTTGAACTGTGTAGACTTTAGAAAAACGAATGTTAACTATTTCAGACGGGTTTGTTCTAACACTTTTAACGTATGTGTCTCCCCTATCGACTTCTGATTTGTGAATACATCCCGGTGGTTGCCAATTTCGTGGTTTGTGGTTTTCATATGCATGAACAAGAAGTGTTCCATCAGGTTTCAGTGTAATGTTTCTATCACCCGGCCCAAGATAACTTGTTGCACGTCCATCATATTGAACTTCACACTCGCCAAAAATATCAACAACATATCCATAGTTAAGTCCCGTAGTAATTAGATCATCTGCTTCTTCAGGTGATGGATTAATTAATGATTTAATCTTCTGTTTCATTATACATTGTTTCTATTCTTGTGGGTATAATAGTTGGGTATGATTATTATTTTGATATATGTAATATTATTTTTCCCTAACTCTTTTACAAATGTGGTTATAATAAATCATTACTAACAATTACGGTTATTAATGCCCTTATTATGAGTGAACGAGAACGAAATAGGTTATCAGAAAATAAACCTGAAACGGAGAAATCGGAGCAGAACAAGAATGTCTGTCCCGAATGTTCAGGTAAACTAATTTATGATGAATCACATGGTGAAACTCAATGTGATGAGTGTGGTTTGATTGTTGATGAAAACAGAATAGACCACGGCCCTGAATGGCGTAATTTTAACGATAATGGGGATAACACTGGAAATAGTCGTGTTGGTTCACCACTTACAGAAATGATGCATGATAAGGGATTAAGTACACAAATTGATTGGAGAAATAGAGATGCAAGTGGCCAATCAATATCAGCAAAACAGCGAAAGAAGATGAAACGCCTTCGTACATGGAACGAGCGTGCATCTTCACAAGGTTCTAAAGATAGAAATCTAAAACAAGCACTTGGTGAAATAGATCGAATGGCATCATCATTAGGATTGCCAAAAAATGTACGTGAAACGGCAAGTGTAATTTATAGAAAATGTTTACAAGAAGACCTTCTTATTGGACGGTCAATTGAGGGAGTGGCTACTGCTGCATTATATGCATCTGCACGAAAGGTAAATGTTCCGCGAAGCTTTGATCAATTTAGTAAAGTAAGTCGTGTTGAAAGAATAGAAATAGAACGAACATATCAATATATTTGTCGGCAACTAAATCTTGAAATTCCACCTGCTGATCCATCGTATTATATTCCCCAATTTGCATCAGAGCTTAACTTAGATGATACTATTGAACATGGAGCCATGGAAATTGTTGAAGCATCCCGTGGAAAAGCAACAATTAGTGGAAAAAATCCTGTCGGGATTGCCGCCGCCGCAATATATGCGGCTGGACTTATTCATGACTCAGGATTAACACAAAGAGAAGTCAGTGAAGTATCTGATATTAGTGTTGTAACTATTCGTAATAGATATAACGAATTATTAAAAGAATATAATAAACAACGAATATTGGATTAGTTTCGGTATAGACAACATTATTTTATTGTAACACAATTTTAGACGTTGATAGACAATTGTGTAGCCATATATTTTGTTAAATAACAGCCGTATATGCACCGCTATGCAATTCTAAATAAAATAAAAGGGTAACGAACGTTACTTCGTTATTCTTCGTCTAGGTCGATTCCATCGAACATATCTTCTTCATCCAATTCGTCGTAATCGGATGTGTCTGATTTCTTCTTGTCGGAATCATTGTTTTCGTCTTCTACTTCCGTTTCGTCATCATCGTCTTCATCGTTGGAATCGGTATCCAAGTCAAGTCCAACATTGAATTCTTCAAGTTCTTCGTTAAGACGTGATGCTTGTTCTTCAAGATCACTTACACTGCTACTGACTTGAGCAATGGAAGCTGTCTGTTCTTCAGATGCCGCCGCGACACCTTGTGCCTGTGAAGCTGTTTCTTCGGAAATGTTGGCCACTTCGTCAACCATGTACACAACATCTTCTGCTGTGTCAGCCTGACGTTCTGCGGCATTGTCAATTTCCTGAATACCAGCATTAGTGTCTTCAACTGCACGGGCAATGTCTTCAAGTGCTTCAAGCGCACTGTCAATTGTCTCCGTACCACGTTCGACACTTTGTTGGGTTGCTTCAATGTCGTCAGCAGTAGTTTCTGTTTTCTTTTGAAGTTGTGTAAGGGACTTTTCAATGTCATCTGCGGCTTTCGCAGTTTCATCTGCAAGACCTTTAACTTCGTCTGCAACTACTGCAAACCCTTCACCTGCTTCACCAGCACGCGCCGCTTCAACACGGGCATTGACAGCAAGCATGTTTGTTTGTTCTGCAACAGTTGAAATGAACTCTACAACTTCACCGATGTTGTTCATTTCTTCGTTCAGTGACTCAACAGCTTCGACTGCCTGTTCAGTCTGTGTTTCAATGCTACCGAGTGCTTCAACAGCATCTTCAGCGGCTTCACGTCCTTCTTGACTGGTCTTTTCTGCTTCTTCTGAACGTTCTGCAAGTTCACCAGCAGATGTAGCAACCTCTTCAATCGTTGTCGAAAGGTTATTCATTTCATCTGCGGTTTCATCAAGACGTTCATTCTGTCGTGCGGCACCATCGGAAATCTCTTGCGTAGCGGAAGTGACTTCATCAGATGCATTCTTAACCTCACTAATACCTGATGTAACCTCCTTGCTTGCAGTGGATACTTCGTATCCAAACCGTTTGGCTTCACGCATAGTACCTTCAATCTGATCCATCATCTCATTGTAATCAATCGCAAGATTACGAATCGAATCAATTTCACTGTCTTCCGGCATACGCTTTTGCAAGTCACCAGAAGCACATTCGCCCATAATACCACAGAAGTTCTTCACATTAGAGGTCAATTCCGTATTGACTCTCTGAACTTCTTCTTGTGCTTCTTCGGCTTCACGAAGCCGATTCTGCATTGACACGCGCATGTCATCAACTGCTTTATAAAGCTGACCAATTTCGTCAGAACGGCTTGTTTCAAGGTCAACATCAGCTTCAGCATTCTGACTTACTTCAGTTGCTTTTTCAGCAACATCAACAACATCACGGATGCCACGCCCAACAAAGATTCCTGCAATGAGCAATCCAACAAGAAGCACAGCACCCCCACCAATCAAGGTGTTTGTAATTGATGAAAGAATACCATATGCTTCATCATGCGGTCTATCAGTAACTACAACGAAATCAGTACCTTGAACGGCAGTGGCACTTGATGCACGCAATACACCATGATGATATTCTTCAAAGTATGTTCCATTTGTATCAGTTGAACCAGATTTTTCAGCAAGTAGTTCGTCTGGAATTACTCTATGTTCATCAATATTAACATGAACGTGTTCGTCTGTTTCAGTACTAGTTACAATTGTACCATCAGGACTTACAACATACACGTCACCATTTTCAGCCGCATTGAACACTTCACTCGGTTCAATAAGATTCAACTCAATAACAATCCATTCACCATTTTCAGTTTCGGTTGCATATGCCATGCCCGGATCGGAATCATATGGAACATCAAACGAAATTGAATGGCCATAACCATCATCTTCAATTTGTTCACTCAATGAAAGTGCATCAAACCCATCACGCTGATCCAAGCTACTACCAATAGCATCTTCTTCCGTACTTGTTACAACTTCATCATTTTCATGGTCGTAATAATGAATATTAGATGCGGCTTGTGGCAATCTTTCACTTTCTAATCTCTCATTAAAGTAGTCATGAATTTCATCTTCATCATTAGATGCAACCACATCAGAATCAGACAAGAAATCCAAACTTTGTTTCACTGATTGATCATACTGTTCCATAACTTGTGCTTGTGCCTCGCTGTTGGTGATCAACTGATTTTGTGTATTGTCAGTAAGCTGACCAGTTGTATCTGTGTACAGGAACAAACCTGCACCACCAATAATTAAGAACAAGACTACACTGACAGCAGTAAACTTCTGAAGGAACGTCAAACTATCAGAAGTACCATTGTCTGTGTTGTTGTTTTTCGATACCATATGTGTGATATTATATTCCCCTTTAAAGAGTGTTTTGGGATTAGAGTAAAAAAAGAGTAAAAAAATGTCTAATAACACTGCTTCAACAATTACAAATTATTACAATTCGCTACTTCTTGTGCGTGACAAACATGATTAATCCACCAAGCACTGACATAATCATCACAACTAAACCTAAATACATAATTTCAGGGCTATCAGAGTCAGGTTCTTTATTCATGTCATATTGAACATTAAATGATTCATCAAACGAACCAGTTGTCCACATTAACACATTGTCATCCTGTGTGTCAGGCTCTATTTGAGAAGTCACATGTGAATTAGATGGGCCAACAATAGTCAATGATGAATCATCACCAATATCGTATCCACTTGAAAATGGTTCAGCTATAGTAATGATTCCATCACTCAAATCTGCAAACTCATTCCATGAACTTATGAACGTGATTGTTCCAATTTCATCATCTTCATTTTCTGTCACATAATAATCAACATTATGTACAGATATGTCACGTTCAGTGTTTGAGTCCATGTTTGATGCAATACTTTCCATTGAAATTTCAAACTCATTAGTTTGATCTTGTAATGACTCTTCATCATTTGCTAATGAACGAAATGCGTCTCTTTCATTATCATCAGATATATCAAACCTAACATTATAAGCAACTACTCCGTTTCCATCTCCTGATACAGAAACAACTAATTCATTAGATTGTTCTGTTTGATACTCCGTTATTTCTGGTTCTGATGCCACCGCAATACCTGAAAACGATGCTAACAAAATACTACAAGCCAATATAACACGTATGAAATTTTTCATTGTATTTATTATAATAAATTATTTATAAATTTGAATTACTTATTACCTTACTCCACCATTATTTTGTGAAGGATTGTTTTCTTCAGACTGTGAACCATTTGTATCTTCTTCATCTTCTGGATCATCAGATTCTTCTTCAGAATCATTTTCTCCATTGTTTCTGTCAATATCACTTTGACCTTGACCATTTGACTGGTTAGCGGCTCCATTACCGTTATTATCTGAAGGTGAATTTCCAGCAATTTGTTGAGCAATTTCACTCACTTCATCACCAGTCATTTCACTAGCATTGTCTCTAAGTGTCTGTAACTTTTCAGTATTAACACCATTTTCTTCAAGTTGCTCTACTGGAACATCTTGACTTTGATTCTCAATACTATCAATTGATTTGTTAGTATTTTCAATTTGTCTATCAATAACGGCTACCTGTGCGTAATATTTCCCTTCAGGAATTTCACCAGATTCAAACTGTTCATCGAGTCGTTCTCTTTCTTCTCTAAGTTCTTCTATTTCTGATTCAGTACTTTCAACATAAGCACCAATCTCTCCAACTTTGTCTTCCGGTGAAGCACTCCGCTCAGAACTGATTACAAACCCACGATTACGAATTTCATGTTGAACGTCATTGTTTTGGGTTTGAACTGTTGATGAGAGTTGTTCACCCGGTGAAATGTTTACTTCACTTTCACCATCGCTATTTAATTCTTCGTCCGATTCTATTTGTCCAAGCACGTCCCTTTCATTTCCAGTGTCAATACCAAGTGCGCTTGCGGGCGCAATTGACATTCCAATCACTGCTATGAAAGTGACCATGATTATCATTGTTTTTCGCATTGCACTTGCATCTATACAATCAAGGGGGTATAAATAATAAAGAAAATTACCGTGATTAAATCCCATTTTCTTCTATTTTGTACGTTTAAGCACCTATTAAGTAGAAATTATAGCTTTTTGAATGGAATAAAATAAATAATATTCTAAATTTATTATTATATGTGCAATTGACATTTGGCGCGACATTTTCAGTTGATGCAGTTTTTGAGGTGTTTAATCTTACTTGGAATGTCTTCATTCTTCAATTGTATCTCATCTTCAATATATTTTTGAACTGAATCATATGAAGGATATATGTTATCTGGTGCTACCCATCTATCTGTTATTTCTGGTTTTAGATATAACTCACGTAAAGATTCTATATCTGGTTGAGTAGTATTTGTTTGTTTGAAATATTTTTCTAATGATGGGTAATCGTTTATTATATTCAGTGCTTTTACAGGGCCGACTCCATATATACCGTCATTATAATCTGTTCCACACAAAATTGCTATATCAATCAATTGTGAATGTGTTATATCATGTTTTTCAAGTGTTTGTAAAAATCCCATTAGTTCTGGTTTTCCTTTACCTGTGAAATTTCGCAGTGTCATATTAGAACCAAATAAGAGTGTATCATAATCAGAACTAAGAGCATAATCAACGTCTTCATTTTTGGTCATATAAGCCGCTTGTGATTCTCCTGCACTTGGGGCTGTGATAAATGGTATATCAAGCATTGATAGAATGTTTTTGGTTGATTCTATCATTATTGGTGTTAAATATTGACTTTGTGATTTGAGTCGGCGTGCTTCAGCTATATTTCCGTTTGTTCGTTCTTTGTTTGCTCTTTTAGCAGTATCTTTCCGTTTTTGTTTTCGCTTTTTAATTTCATCTTGTTTTAATGAATGGTACGTTCCATCAAAAACAAATATCGGCATCATATCATTTTTGAAGAATTTAGGAAGACCATGGAGCAATCCAATGACATTCGGTACTTCTGTGAGGCCATCTATGCTTGTGTAAAGGCTTTTGTCATTCCACTTTACAGTTACTGTAATATATTTGTATAGCCAATTGTGTGCATCAACTGCAACTGTACTACCTTCTATGTGTTTGTAGTCTGTTTTGATTATTTCTGATAATTTTCGTATATCACTATTCCCCATTTTCGTATTCTGCTTGGATTACTTCATGAACACGTTCAGCAGTAACATTTCCAACTCCACTTACTTCTTCCATTTCTTCAATTGAAGCATTCATTACGTTTCTTACACTTCCAAAGTGTGAAAGCAATGATTGAGATGTAACGGGGCCAACTTCAGCAATTGAACTGACAATGTATTCTTGTTGTTCAGAAAGTGTTTTATCAGTTTTCTTTCCATGAACACTGACTTCACGATCACTTTCTTGTTGTTCTCTTTTGGCTATCACTTCAAGAAGGGCGGCTGTATCGTCTTCATCTTCTGTATTTAGGATGCTAATATTGAAATCAACGATAGCTGAAGAAAGTGCGCCACGGATTGCATTTGGATGAACATTACGTTGTGTGTACAGACCAGACCCTTCAATGATTATAAGAGGGCGTGAATACTGACTTGCCATATCTCCAATCTGTTCAAATAGAGATCGGTTTTCATCAACTAATGTATCTACGAAGTCAGATACAGACTTTCTCTCAACTATAACTCTATCAGATAGTACATAATCACCGACTTCTAAGTTTTGAAGGTTTGTATTAATTTCTTCTTGTTTTGATAATGTTCTTGCGACAGTTGAATCAAGTTCACGGTTGTCAACTACAATTTCAATTTTATCACTATCTTCGGTTGGTGGAGTAACTGCTTCAGAATCATCGTTATCTTTCAAATCTTCCACATCTGGTTCTGTTACTGTTTTTTCTTCTTCAGTTTCTTCGTTTTCGTTTTTCTTTGTTTTATCAGAACTATCCATATATTCATCTAATGTGGTTGCTCCACCATCACCAATTTCTTCTTGAATATCACCTTTCATTTCTTTTAATTTTTCAAGTTCATTTTCCATAGTATTTTGTTCACGAATTGATTTCCAGTATTTTCCTACGTCACTAGTATCATTTGCCATTAACACTGCAACATTACCATCTTTTTGCCGTCCAGTCCTTCCTTTGCGCTGAGTAGAACGAACACCTTTTGGAACAGGTTCATAGAATAGAACTAAATCAACTTCTGGTACATCAAGACCTTCTTCTGCAACGGATGTTGAAACAAGTACATCAAATTCATTATTTCGGAAATTATCAAGAACTTCTTTCTGTTGTTTTTGACTCATTCCAGTTGAGCCTTTTTTATCTTGTTGTCCGACAAATTTGTGAACATCAAATGTATCACTCAAAAATTCTGTAAGCTTTTCTGCTGTGTCTCTGTACTCCGTAAATATAATAACTCTATCACCACCATAGAAAATTGTTTCAGTAACTAGTTCACGCGCTTTAGCAAGCTTTGGGTGGAGAACTTCTGTTTCATTTGTTAATTTTTTAGCTTCTTTAAAATTATCATCCATTGCAAGGCGTTTACTTGCTTTAGATGAACCAGAAGAACGTGCCTCATTTTCACGACGCTCAAAGTATGCACGTAGTGGTTGTACTCCTTGAGATTCAAGGATTGTAACTGCATGTTTAAGCTTAACAACTTCTGCATGGAATGACATAGCTTTGTATGACGATGATTCATCATTATTCATTCCGTCCAACAAATCTTGTCGAATAGAATTTAGATTACCCATTGTCATACTTGATGCACTGGTTGTATTAATTACACCAAGACTTTTCATTCTTTTTAGTCTATCTTCGATTACATCATTAAGTTTTGATCTAATTGTGACAATTTCTTCTGGTAAATCAAGTCTATGGTAATTAATATCTATATCAAATGTATAATCTGAAACATCAGAGTCACTTTCAGTCATCACTTCAACATTTTTAATAAACAAATTTGTTGCAACTGTTTTAATTTCATCAATCGTCCCACCGGGTGATGCACTCATTCCAGTTACAAGTGTATTGTTGGAATCAGAGTTGTACCGTTCAGCAATATAAACATATGCGTAATCACCAGTTGCACGGTGACACTCATCAAATGTGAGATGGACAACATCACTCAAATCAATTCGACTACCGACAAGATCATTTTCAATAACTTGTGGAGTAGCTATTACAACACGGGTATCATCCCATAGTTCACCACGTTTTTCTGGTCTAACATCGCCTGTGAACATTGATATTTTTTCATCTGGAATATCAAGAGCTTCTTTGTAAAAGTCTGTATGTTGTTGAACTAATGGTTTATTTGGTGCTAAAAACAAACATTTTCCATTAGGATATTTATCAAGTCTTTCCGCTGTAATTAGTAAACTTACGGTTGTTTTTCCAAGTCCAGTTGGAAGTGATACAAGACTACTTTTTGATAAACAATTCGTTGCAAGTGTCAATTGATAATTTCTATTTTCAATTAAATCTGAAGTGATATTAGGGTGACTAAGGTACTCTCCATCTGTACCAAATGGTTGCTCCATACTCATTATACACTATATTTGTGTTAATGGTACGAAAAGGTTTGGTTTGAAACGTGAATAAAAAAGAATAAAACTGTTGTTATTCTTCGGTTTCTTCTACTTCTTCGGTTTCTTCTACTTCTGGTTCTGGTTCCGGCTCCGGTTCAACAGTTTCTTCATCTTCTTTATCAATGAATTTTTTCACATCCTCACGGAACTCATTCAATTCATCAACAGATTTCTTTAGGTCACTGATTTCTTCACTGACGTTATTTTCTACACTTTGAACGGTATCAGCTACGTTTCCAATTGAACTTTCTAAATCATTAACAGTTTCTTTTAACGATTCAACATCATTACCACCATCAGAACTTTTCTCACTTAATTCATTGACTTCATTAACAACGTCTTGTACAGTTTCTTCTACTTCATCAATTGCATCATTAATATCATCTACTTCAGTAGATACATCATCAATACGATTATTTGATTCTTCTACGTCTGTTGAAAGTTCATCGACTGTATTTTCAAGACTTCCAACTTGATTTCTAACAGCATTAATATCATCTTCTGTTGCATCAATAAATTCATTCGCAGTTCCATTATCCTGAATGAATTGTTCTAATGCATCAGTGTACACTTCAAGATCAGAAATCTTATTTCGTAACTGATTTAGTTTTACATCTTCTGTAGAACTTTTTGGTGAAATGTATTCATTAATTTCTCTTGCAAGTGCTTCTTTAGTCTCTTTATCCACTTCACCACGTTGAAGTTCTGAAACAATAGTTTTTGTAACATTTTCAATGTTTGATGCTTCAGTTTGTGTATTTTCAGTTGATGTTTCTTTTGTTTCTTTTTTATTCGTCCCCTCATCAAGAAGACTTAGGTCTTCACCCGTTTCATCAGGTTTTACGCCATCTTGTACATCATTATCATCTTCTTCAAAGTCTGCATCATCAATGTCATCTTGTTCAACATCTGGTGATGAAACTGTTCTTAGTGTTGGTTCAACCATAAATGCATTCACATCAATGTCATCAACACCTCTCACAGCATAAATTGTCCGTACTTTTTCTCCGGGTTCAATATCACGCCTGAAACATACTGTCTTTCCACCATCGTCTTCATCAACATCCCAATATTCTTTTCCATATTTTTTATGAAATCCAATATTCGTAGTTGTAACTCCATCAGGAAGCATATCATCCAAAACAATAGTAGTGGGTTCATCTCTATTTGAAATTAATCTGAAGACAACTGTTGGAACACCATTTGTATTTGGATTAAAACTTTTTTCTACATATACACCGTCTGCACCTGTTTTAACTGAAGGAAGACTTTGTTCAGAGTCACTCATAATAGTTTCTAAGAATAATTATACAGTAAGTTAGTATAATTATTGGGTATTTAAAATACCCAAATATTAACAATTCATATGTTCATGAACATGTTCACTATTCTTTTCTTCCTTTGTGAACAATTCATGTTGAAGCTCAAACATATGATACCACGCAAATCGTGGGAATGATAATGCGTTTAGTTTGCCTGTTCTGTAGATAAAGTTTTCAGAATTTGGCTTTATGTAACCATTTTTAGTTAACTCATATGATGAAGTTGTTTCATTAAGCAGTGTATTTGTGAGATGTACTTTTTCATTTTTAGTATTCAATTCATACTGACACACATTCATTTCGTTTGATGGAGAATTAATAATTCCAATGATTTTCATTCCTGTTTTTAGTGGAATGAATATGGCTTTTACTTTCCATCCAGAAGCAGTCTGTTGTGGTTGAAGTTTCCTATCTTCATATTCTTCCTCTAATGGTGTGCTGTGCGGTTTTTTATTCATTATACGTTGATAGTCTGGTGTTTCATCTTGCCATTCCGCTGGCTGTCTATAATGACGGTTAAATGCATGATCACGAAGCCTGATTGAACCATTTTTTGTATTGTTTGAGATCAATGCAATTGCTTCATCTCCAAGTATTTGTTTACCGGGAATAGGAATATTGTTTAATGGTGTTCTTCGTTCAGATTTTGTAATAGTTCCATCATTATATGAGTCTATTACTGTCTCAATAAGATGTAGTGAGAAAAAGTCTATATTAAATGAACGTGTAACTGTTCCTGAAGAGAAATTTGTTGTTCCAGTGATTGATGTTTGTTTATTTGAATCAATTGACGCAGTAAGTATAGTTTGTTTTCCGTGATAGTCGGATACGTCAGGGATTTCTTTTACCATATGTATCATTAGATTGTTTTTGTTGTAAAACTTCTGATTATACTGTGCTATTTTAGTTGGTAAAATCTAAGACTTGTACTGATTGTATTGAATCTGGCTTTGTTTTCTGCATGTATAGATTCAGCTTTTCCAAGAATGAGAAAACCGTTTGTGTTGAGGGTATCCGCAATTCTATTTATTATTTTCAATTCATATTTTTGTTCAATATAAATAAACAAGTTTCTACATATTACAATATCAATATTTTCTTTTGGTTCTTCACGAATTATATCATGCTTTTCAAATGTTATGTTATCTTTGATAAATTGTTTTACAGTGAAGTATCCATTTCTTTTTGTTATATATTTATAACTGTTATTTAAATATCCAAGTTGATCTTCTATATCCACTGTTTCAGTGGTTCTATATGTTCCTGCAATGGCTTTTTGAAGTGATTCGTTGTTAATATCTGTCGCAACGATATTTATTCTTTCTTCATCAATTTTAGGATTTTCATGTGCAATCATAGACAATGAATATGGTTCACGACCATCTGCACAACCTGCTGACCAAATATTGATTTCACTGCTTCTTGCATCACAGATTCGTATTAATAATTCTTCAATTGCACGCCAAACTTTTGGATTGCGAAAAAATTCTGTTACATTAATATTAAATGAGTTTAGTAATTTTTCGTGTTCATTCTGATTAGTTTTAAGAATTTTAAGATATGATTGATAACTATCTAAATTTAATCTTCTCAATCTTGAGTCTATTCGACGTTTTACATAGTCTGTATTATAGTGACTTGTTACAAAGGACAGTTCATTTTCAATATATTGTAATAATTCAAAAAATTCGTATGGCTGGTTTGTTATATCACCATATTCTTGTTTTATTTTTTCTTTGTTTATTTGCATATATTATAAAATCTTTGTTTTGTTTTTTGATGATACTTTTACTTCAACACTTCCATCAGTCAAATCAAATGTTATTTTTCTACCTGAAGTTCCACCAATATCTTCACCTGTAATTTTTAATCCGTACTTTTTTAATATTTTCTTTGATTTATTAATATTCTTTTCACCTACATTTTTACTAAATTCAATGTAGTCAAACATTTTACTGCCTCCTACCAGTTTTACATCAAGTTCTTCAATTTCAGCATTTGCTTCCGCACTTACTTCACTTATAAGATGTGGGATTGCATGTGTTGCATATTTATATGGCGATTCGGGGTTTTCTTTTTCAGTTGATGGAAGCATAATATGAACAAGTCCACCACATTTTGTTTCTTTATGATATAGAATTACAGCAACACATGATCCAAGACCACATGTTGATAATGTTAATGGTTCTGTTCCGATTGCATAATCTCCAATTCCAATATTAGTATTGACAGATTTATCTTCTCGTTTAGTTCCAAATGATGAATTGTTTGTTTTTATTAATCCGTCACAAACATTACTTGACCCCATTATTATTCATCTAAATTTACATCAACATCGTCAATGTTCACTTCCCCTTCAATTTCCATTTCCACCGCTCCATCAGCATCCATCTCGTCAAGTGGGAATGTTTGGTCTTCTTTGGCTTTGTAGATATTATCTATATCAAGTTTTGAAAGTGCTGTTTCCAGATCACCTTCTTCTGATATAGAGAAAATGCTACAATCAAAGTTTTCATCATGGGCTGAAATGCTTGTGTCAAAGACAAAAGCATATTCTTGATTTTGGCCTACTTGTGCAGCAATTGGGTCAATTACTGCTGGCCCAATATCATGGATGTAGTCTGGTGGTGAATGGTCAATCATTGTTCCGAGAACGTTTGCCCATCCATCTAGTACACCACTTGCCATGATGTTTCCAAGTTCTTTGAGTGCGTCTTTTCCAGTTTGGTCAAGCAAGTCATCTCGTTCATCAGGTCTTGGAAGTAAGTGTCTTACAATTCGCCGTGCTGAATCTTCAGTGAATACGAATAGCAAGTATCCACTTGGAAGTCCATCATATGTGAATGCTACACCGACTACACTTTGTCCTTCTAATTCTTTGGGGATAGAATCAACACGGACAAAGTTAAGGTGTCTAATGTCTACTTGGGTATCAGTTCCGGTGAGCATTTCCATGTGACTGGCCGCACCTTTTCCACCTTCTTCTACCATTTCATCAAACCCAACAAGTTTGCTGTAATCGAATCCATTACTGATTTCACGGTCACTTGAAAGTGCTTTTTCAAGTTCTTCAATTGATGGGAATAAGAAGTGTCTGAATGAAAATTCTTTCCCAACAATTTCAATTTCACTTTGGAACATTAGTGCTAGTTCAATTTCTGAACTGATGTTTTCTAATCCTCCAAATAGTTCTTGGGAAGTTGAACCTGATCGTATTTCTGGTGGGGATACATCAATTGCTACATCAAGAACATCTGCCCATCCGTCAATGAATCCGCAGTTCATTATGTTTGCAATTTCAGTAACCGTGCTTCGTGGCATTTCTTTCAATACCATATCATCAACCTTATTAACATCTTTATTGGCTGATTTTCCGTTTCCTTCTTCTAATAATGTTAGAACGGTTTTAGTTACATCAACTGCAACATCCTGTTCAAACATAATTACTGAAGAACCACCGGGGCCACCAGCAAGGTCTACACTTATTGTAATATTTTCAGAATCAGATGGGATTTCATTCTGAATGCCTGATGGAGTAACAAACTTGACTTTAGTATTTTTAACTAATGTCTCATGGCCTGTGATTTCAGAGAGACGATTTGAAACTTCATCTGCTCCTCTTCGTGCCATTCTATGGAATGTTCGTAGTGTTTTAATGTCAAGTTTCATAGTACTCCTTGTTGGGTGATTTACTCGCTACCAATAGCATTCAACATTGCCACAAATGCTTCCATATCAGGGAACAGGTATAGCTTTGTGTCAACTGTTTCTTCTGCTGTTTGGATTTCTGCCTCAAAGACAAGAGCAAATGGATTGTTGCCCATTGAAGCAGTTGCTTTGATAATGTCACTTGCTGGTGAGTAAACCAACTTTGGTGATGAATGGTCGACTTCACGGTCAAATGCGTCTGCCCATCCATCAATAAATCCACACGCCATCATATTACCGAGTTCTTCGGCGGCGGATTGTGCCATATCTGGTGGAACATTACCCATGTCGTCAGTTACGTCTTCTAACATGAGTTTTGTAATCTTGTGAGCGTTTTCGCGGGTAAACAACACAAGTAAGTGCCCACCCGGAGCATCCTTCAATCGTACTCGGATGCCTACATGCTTTTCATCTGATAGTTCTGAGTGGCGTTCAACAATATCTAGGAAATCAATCTTCGTGACTTCCATTTGACCACCGTCGCTACCTAACATTCGGAGACTATCACCAACACCATCAGTCCCAACTTGTGCAAGTTGGTTGATAATGCTTAGTTTCCGAATGTCTATCATCGTGCCGCTTTTATGTTCTTGTTCGCTGTTCATAGTGTTTCAACGTCGAGGATGTTAATAACATTTCCTTCTCCCAGTACTGTTGCACCGCTTAGTCCGGGGATACTGCTCAACACGCCGTCGAATGGTTCAACGACGATTTCTTCTTGGCCACTAATACCGTCACATTTGAGTGCAACCTTTCGCACGTCATCATTAACTCGAATAAGACGTTCCCCGCCCTTATTACTATCGGCTTCATTGACACCTAATGTTTCTTTTAGGTCAATGATTGGGTAAATGTCTCCGTTATGTGAGTGCGCTTCTTGTCCATCTACATCTTTAATGTTTTCAACATACGTTGTTTCGTCAACATTGTGGATTGGAATACCGTATGATTCATCACCGACATTGATGAACAAGACTTCTTCAATGGCAAGTGAAACAGGAACACGAAGGTTAACCTTGGTTCCTTTATCAATTTCACTTTCAACATCAATTGAACCATCAAGGTTTCGGATGGTGCTATATACAACATCCATACCTACACCACGTCCACTTGTTTCTGATACTTCATCAGCAGTTGTGAATCCGGGGCGGAAGATTAGTTCGTATGCTTGTGAATCAGACAACTGTTTTGCTTTCTCTTCTGAAAACAGTTCTTTTTCAACAGCTTTTCGTCTGATTGCATCTGCATCAATACCACCACCATCATCTTCAATGGTGATATGAATACTGTCACGAACTCTCTTTGCAGACAGTTTGACAGTTCCTTCTGATGGTTTTCCTTTTTCTTCACGTTCTTCAGGAAGTTCAATACCGTGATCAACTGCATTCCGCACAAGATGCATGAGAGGATCGCTAATCTCTGTTAACACTGCGCGGTCAAGTTCAACATCAACTCCTTCCATTGAGAAGTCAACGTCTTTGTTTTTGTCACGGGATACATCACGGGCAATACGTGGCAATCGGTCAACACCACGCTCAAGTGGAACCAACCGAATATCCATAATGGTATCTTGCATCCGTGTAGATACTTTTTCTAAGTCATCAAGGTTATTGATTGCTTGAAGAAGTGCCTCTGGATCATTTCGCCCTTCTTCAACAGCACGTCGAAGACGAATACGATTAGTAATCATTTCCTGCATGAGCGAATACAGGTCATCCAGTTGGTCAACATTTACTGGAATTGATTGGATTTCATCTTTCTTGGATGATTGTTCGCTTGCTGGTGTTCTACCTGCTTCACGAAGCAGTTCATCAAAGTCAGACAATCCATCAGAATCAGATGAGTCAAATGCAGACCCAAATGCATCAATGTCACCAATATCTTCATCATCGCTGTTACCAGTATCAAACTGGTCGCCAACATCAATTCCAAGATCAACTTCTTCATCAACGTTTTCTTCTGTTACTAATGTTGACTCTTCTGATTCTGGTTCTTCTTCATCTGGTGAAAAGCCACTGTTAAAGATAGACTCTGCTTCTTCATCCGAAGTGACTTCTGATACATCACCAAATATCCCATCAAGTTCATCATCTACTGGTTCTTCTTCAGCATCAGAACTAATGTCAATGCCTTCAAATTCTTCTTCATCTTCAGTATCATCATTACCAAAGATGTTTGCTTCTTCATCATCAGTAGTGTCAACTAATTCATCATCAACATCTTCTTCGTCTTCATCTACTTCAATATCAAGAAGCTCATCGAATGACATTTCATCATCATCCAACTCGTCAAATCCAACTTCTGCCATTTCTTCTTCAATGGTATCGAAGTCGTCCGTGTATTCAGTTTCTTCTTGAAGTTCATCGAAAACACGGGAGCCTTTGTTATCAATTTCTGTGTCGTCTTCTTCGTCGTCTTCTTCAGGCTCTGATTGATTTACAGTTGTTGCGTTGAATGTTCCACCTTCTGCTTCATTGAAGTCTTCGGTTAGTTCAATTCCGTCAACTAAACTATCATCGAAATCATCAATGTTGCTAAATTCGTCTGCTTCTTCAAGCAATTTTTCAACATCAACACCAGCATCATTTAGGTCTTCAATGTCTGAATCATCTAATTGGTCTTCCAATTCTTGTGAGTCAACAGTCCATCCAGTGTACTTAGTTGCTGGTTTGACACGTCTTTCTTCAACCAACTCAATTCCATTGAGTGCGGCTTCAAGGTTTTTATAACCAATTCCGGTTTGAACAATTGCATCAAACGAATCTCCGTAGTCTCCGTTTTCAATGTCTGTTGAATTAGGCTTTGTTCCAATTACATTAAATGCATCGTTAAGTTGTCCTAGTGCAGACATTTCACCGGCTTCGACGGCACTACGTTCTTTATCAGATACTAACACTCTAACGTAGTACACATCATCATCAGTTGATTCTGGTTTTTCAACTTCATCAACTAATGATGTGATTTCATCTACGTTAATTGTTTCAAGTGTTGAAGGTTCTTCTGATTTTGAACTTGAAGATGTTTCTTCTTGTTTCTTTGGAACTTTTTCACGAAGTTCATCAAGACTTTCTTCTGGTCGTGTTTCAATACTCCCGGTTTCTTCAAGTTCAGAAAGTTGTGTTTCAATCTTATCTACACCATGCTCTAAAAGCAGGTCAATAAGATCGGACGTTACCTCAAGTTCACCAGCACGAACTTCATCAAGGACATCCTCAATTGCGTGTGCTAATTCACTCATTAAGTCGAACCCCATTGCTCCCGCGCTCCCTTTCAGAGTGTGGGCAACACGGAAAATGGCGTCCATTGTTTCTTTATTGTCAGGATTATCTTCTAGTTCAAGTAATTCGCTACTAATTTCACGAACTTGACTTCGAGTTTCCTGAACAAATTCTGTATCATATTCAGTCATTTGTTATCACCTGTTACGTTGAGGTAGTCAACAATACCATTAACAATCATTGTATCTGGAAATACACTATCTACATATCCTGTAGATATTGCTTCTTTTGGGATTCCAAATACTGTGCTTGTTTCTTTGTCTTGTGCAATTGTATATCCACCCGCCTCCTTTATGGATTTAATGCCTTTAGACCCATCTGAACCCATTCCAGTGAGTAAAACACCAATTAATTCAGTACCAACTACATTTGACGCAGTATTCATTGTAACGTCAATAGCTGGCCGCAACCCATGAATTTTAGGCCCATCATCAAGTCTGCAATGCATTTTTCCGTTCTCATCATCTACGACACGTAGATGGTATCCACCTTTTGCCAATAAAGCTTCACCTTTTCCAACCATTGCACCGTCATATGCTTCTTTTACAGTATAATCTGTAACATTATTTAGACGGTCAGCAAGACGTTTGGTGAAGTTTATCGGCATGTGTTGAATAATAAGAACACGCGCATTTAATTCAATGGGTAATACCTGAAGTATTTTCTCAACAACTTTTGGCCCTCCGGTTGAAGCACCAATGATTATTGTTGGTGTTTTATTTACTTCTCCAGTAACACTTACATTTTCATAATCTTCTGCATCATTATTTGCAAATGAAAGATGCTTATTTGGTTCTTTCGATGGAACAGTAACCGTAGATGGGTCAGTGATTGATACTGTTGATTTAGCATTAACAAATGCTTCATCTAATGGGTCATAATCAACATTAATGTCTGTTTTTGACACCATTTCTACCACTTCAGGTTGAGTAACAGTTTCAATAATCCTCACTAATCTTTCAGTAAGTGATTGGACATTATGTGAAACTTCTTTTCCATCAGGTTTTAATAAGAACTCAACAGCACCAAGTTCAAGCGCATCAAGGGTTGCTTCTGCATCTTGGTCTGTATATGCACTAAGCATAATTATTGGAGTTGGTGATGAAGACATTATTCGTCCAGTAGCCTCTATTCCATCCATTTTTGGCATCTGGACATCCATCGTTATTACATCAGGATGTTCATTGTGCAACTTTTTAACTGCCTGTTTTCCATTTCGAGCAGTTAAAACTTCATATCCTTCTTTAGACAACTCTTTCTTGAGAACCGTTCTCATGAAACGTGAGTTGTCAACTACAAGGACAGTCTTGGTCATACAATAGCGGCTACATCCTTGAGAGTTTGCATCACCGTTTGTTCCTTGAATGGTTTTGTAACATATCCTTCAGCACCTGCACGGACAGCAAGCTTCATCTTCTTACGCTGACCAACACTTGTACACATTACAATTCTGGAATTTGGATCAAGTTTCTTAATCGCCGCTGTAGACTTGATACCATTACATTTCGGCATCACAACGTCCATCATTACAAGGTCTGGTTGATACTTTTTATACATCTTTACAGCTTCTGCACCATTTTCAGCTTCACCTACTACTTCAAATTCTTCTTCAATGATTTGCCGAAGCAGGTTGCGCATAAACTGTGAGTCGTCTACGATCAGTACTGTTTTTGACATAGTTTGCTTATATACGTATTATATTTGATTGAATGCATAAACCCACCGACTTTTGAACCCGAAAAGTAGTGGTATACATTACTCATTTTAATTATTTTACTGTTCTACTGGTTCAATGACTGAATCACTAACAATTTTCTCTGCGTCAAGAAGCCCAACAACACGACCATTGTTAGAGCCGGGATGTGTGTACACTAAGCTTGCAATATATCCATCATTTAATGACTTTTGATCATATTCGTCATTATCAGTAATTGCTTCAAAGTGTTCTTTATCATATTCATCAACGCCAATGATTTTATCAACAATGAGTCCAATTCGTTGATTATCAACTGTCTCATCAAGCAAGACAATTTTCTTTTTACCTTTCACTTCTTGCTCATCAATACCTAAAAATTCAGAAGGGGTGATGAGAACAACAATATCACCACGAACATCCACAAGTCCATTTACTGACTTAGATGCACGAGGGACACGGGTGGTGTTTTCAATTTCTTCAATGCTGTCAATAAAGTCAACATTTAAAGAATAATGTTTATCACCAATTTGAAACCGAACTGCTTCAATTTCACCCGTCCTTAACCGAGAATCTTGTTTAGCAGTATTAGCCATCTGTATATTAATTACATACGTAGAGCATAGTAAAGTGTTATCCCTTTATTATATATACATCAAAACAGGGAAGTTTTATCTGCCTTCTCTAATTATACCTTATATAAACAGAGATAATTATGTCACAAAAAGCAGAAGTACTTCAATTCAAAATTGGAAACGACACATATTGCATTGAAATTAACACCATTGAAGAAGTCATCATCCCTTCAGAAGAATTGAAAAAAGAAAGTCTTAGAAGACAAAATGGTGAGACAGATGAAGAAGAACAAGAGACAGAAACAAACGAAGAAAATGAATCAGAAGAAAATGAACATTTAACAAACATTCCACACACCAATGAAAACTTCATTGGCCTCATGCAATTCAGAGATAATACACTTGAAGTAGTTGATCCAGTCGGGGTGTTTAATCTAAAAACCAAAGATCAAATTAAAGCAGATAGAAAACATGAAAAACTAAGCAATGAAATTAGACTCACATTTTCAGAAATCGAAGAATATGTAAACGATTCTGTTAATGATGGAAACATGGACTCTGAAGTAGCACAAAAACTTGGTGAGAAAATTAAAAATCTACAAGAACAAGTACTAGAAAGACCATCAAAAAGTGAAGAAGTGAGAAATGTAAGTACAAAAAGTGTCATTGTCCTCAATAAAAACATTGGAGACGGTGAAAACTACGTTGGCCTACTTGTTGATTCTATTGAAAACTTCAAGGCAGTATATCCATCAGACATCAACAGTAGTGTTGAAAGAGATAATATCGTCGGCACAATTAAAGACGATGAAACAAGCAAACTAATTGTGTGGATTGATCCAAGAGAAACATTCAGCAAAGAATTATTCAAAGCTTAAATAGTCTTAATTGACTAAATGATACGTTGAATAAAGAACTACTATTTGTTCAAACTAACGCTTCAACACAAAAATAACAATTTACAGTTAGTAAATACTCTTTGACTCAGTTTTCTTATTTACTTCAATTGAGTCGACTGAATCAAGCCGTTCAGCTTCCCAATTATTACGCTTTTCAATTGCATCAGCACCCGCTTGTGTAAGAACATAAAAATTAGTACGCTTATCATGTTCTCCCTTCTCAATTAATTCCATAGAGACAAGCGTATCAAGGTTAGGATACAAACGTCCATGGTGGATTTCTTTCTCATAATAATTTTCTAATTCACGCTTTACTAGAAGACCACTTGGATTATCCAAACCTGCAATAATATACAAAACATCACGCTGAAACCCTGTTAGTTTTTTCATTGCAACTAATATAATGGTTTACATAAATATAAATGTTGTCATTAACGCATGGAAGCCATTCGCTCAAACACATTTGTAGTTGCAAATGCAGATTCATCTTTATCAACCTTCGCAAAATCTTGCAATATATCAGTCGCATTATCTTTCCATTCTTGAATCTCATCCTGAATAGACAACACTTCATCAATAGAAATAGAACATATATCAGATATTACTTCTAACTCTTTTTCTTTATCCATGGAATGAATTGAAACGGCTTCAGTCATTGCTTGTACCTGAGCCTTTTTCTTATCAAATCCTGTTTCAAAACGAAGAAATTCCGAACGTTCTGCAATTGGATACGGATCAATTGCAATCTCTTCGTGTTCATCAACACTCTTGATAGGGAAATCTACAGAAACAACATACCCTTCGTTAATCCAATCTTCATTATTCTCGTTCCGTTTTTCACTTTCACGATTAACTTCTTTTGTATGACATTCCATCAATGAATAAATTACTTTATCGCTATATTCAAACCACTCTCTTTCTTTCATCCAAACATCGTAATCAACAGTAAGACAAACAGAATCATCACCATATGAAAGAACATTCCCTTCTTCATTCTCTAAGAGGTATCCAATAAATCCAATACGTGTTCCATCATCCAATATATCATACTGTTGTGTCGCAATTGCATCTTTTAATGTACTAACATCAACATCATTTCTTTCTGAAACTTCTTTAATAATAGTAGAAGAAATTGGAAGTGTTAATTTATCGTCTTCAATTGTCACATTTTCATAATCTGCATCTGTATTTGCTTCCATTTAAGTAAAGAATTAACATCAACCAATAAAAGTGTGATTCATCTACTACTGCTATATAGTTGTTTAAAATGTCACAACATCAACATCATCTTCATCATCTTCATCATCTTCATCATCTTCACCATCATTTGTTTTTTCTGCTTCTTCTTTCGCTTCAGACTCTTTCATTTCTTCAGACGAATCATCAATAGTTGTTTCTTCATCTGTTTCGTCTACATTTTTGTTACTGTCTTCATTTTCATCAGTTTCTTCATCCGTTTCAGATTTTTGACCATCTTCACCATCATCTGAAGAAGCATTACCATTTTCTTCATTGTCTCTATCTGATTCATTTTCTGATTCAATTTTCGTGAGGTTACTACGAATAGATGGAAGTGTAGTGGTTATTTCTGAAAGGGAATCGTTGAAATCATCAAGCAAAGTGATTGTTTTCTGTATTTCTTCTAACTGTTCTTCAATTTGTTCTTCATTTGTTAGTACTCCTGCACGCTTACCAAAAATAAATTGTTTTCGTACTTCCCTATATTCTTCATTTAAATCAGTATTAGTAAGAGAGCGTAAAGAATTGAATACACCAAGAGTATTTGGACTTTCTACGTCCCATACCTCGTTTGATGTGGGGAGAGACTGTTTTAATTCTTGTAGTTTTTGTACTACATTTTTTTCTAATTCTTTACTTGCTTCTTCAAATAAAGCTTCTTCTTCATCCATACATTATATATACAATTTTTGTATAATAAAAGTAATGGTTAATTCACATTTTTAATTTTTGTTTTGATATACGTTTCACAACAAATGCCGTAACAATTCCAATGCACACATATAACACACTAACAACCATTGTTGTTGATGATGCACTTCCAGCGGCCAATTTAGCGGCTGTGTTTCCAGTATGTTCAGGTAGCAGTGTAGCAATACTAAAGAAAGCAAGAATCAAAACTGAATACACTCCTTGAGCATATTGTCTATTTGGTGAGAGTACAGACACACCAATTCCTAATGAAACTAATATTAACGTCAGTCCTGTTACAAATATTAGCATCATAATTGGGTGAGAAATTGTAATTCCATTAATTGTTAATAATGAAATCCATATTATAGCTTGCAATGGGCCAAGTAATGTTGCAACAGCTATCTTTGACGTAAGTATATCATCAATAGTGATTGGTGTTGTAAGTAACATTTCAAGTGTTCCTTGTTCAATTTCTTCACTCAATGAGTCAACTGCAACACTTCCACTAATGAATACTGGAAGGAATACAAGTAGTGGAATTAAAATTGTATATGTAAATGTGTAGTATGGATCATCATTTGTTTCTGACTCCGCTGGATATTCAATAAGAGTCGTATTTAGTTCATCACTATTTTCTACTCTTTCTGTTCTTTCTAGTTCTTCTAACTCTTTCTGAAGATCATTGATAATGAGTGGTGATTGTAAGTCATTTTCTGGAAGAATAATGTTCACAGAATATACACCATTATCGTCTCTATCAGTTACAAGTAAAGCATTAATATCACCTCCTTGAATGGCATCTCTTCCATCACTGATTTCTTCATACCTAAACACGTCAAATGTATCTCCACCAATCAGTTTCGACTCAATTATTTCTTTTTCCTCACCAGTTATACCAATTGTATGGACTTGCCCACCAGATTCTGTATCATATAGTGCAACAATTCCAACCACTAAGAATGACGAAAAACCAGCAATTATTAATTGAACAAGTAATGCTAGAACGATTGTTTTTTCTTTCTTAAGTGATACAAAATCACGAAGTGATAGTACAATTCGTGAATCAAGCTGTTTGAGTGTATTCCAAGTTGAATTTATTCGTTTTTTCATAGTCATAGCAAGAACACCATAATTATTGTCAGATTATATGATAGATGGATAATCATTGCAAGTCCCATCCATAGCATATAACTTTTGAAACCACTTCGTGCGCCATACGCGCTCAACATTGCAGTAACCATATGAAGAATTAATGGAAATAGCAATGATACAATACTCATTAATGGCGATGTCATTGTAGTGGTTGCACCAAATGCCGCCTGTCCAATTTCCGTTTGTTGTAATCCAACATATTGTGTGATTACTGTTAATTTTTCTGCGACAAAGAACCCAATCCCACTAAGTCCACCAGCAATCAATGCCGTTTTCTTTGACGTATCTAACACACCATTTTTCATACCAGCGTACACATGAATACTCTTAGCTATTTCTTCTACAATTACTACGACAGTGAATAATAGAAGAATGGCTATTTCAGGTGGAATTGGGAAAAGCATTGCCAATGCAAGAAGTTGAATAGCAAATACAAATGGAATTGTAAGTGCTGTAATAATTGGAATTGAAAGAAGTCCTGTCACTCTATGAGATAAACTATCAATCAATGTCTCATGTATTGGTTTTTGTGTGAACAAATCTTCTTCTCTATACATTCCGGCTCCAAAGATGAATAATATAAGTCCAGTTATTGTAAGTGGTATTGTTGAAAATGCAAATTGAAGCAGTGTAACACTTCCACCATCAATTGAAGTCACAACTATTGTTAGTGGTGAAACTAATGCAATTGGATGAATATCTGTAAATATTGCTGGAATGAATGAGTACGCAATCAATCCAATACTAATTGCAACAGTAAAGAATGTTAATTCCTTATATGAACGCGCAATCAGTGAAGCAACAAATACACTTGCTAAAAATAGAATGATAATAGGAATCATTGCAATAATTGATATAATCCCACCACCAGTCAGTAAACTAATAGCACTAACAATACTAACCATTGCAAGGAAGTATGGAATTGTTTTTCCAACAATAATATCAGTTTTTGAAATAGGTGTCACCAACAAAAGTTCACCTCTACGATTTATTCTTTCTTTCATGATACTACTTGCATACGCTTGTGCAACAAAATTCAATGGAATTAAAAATAGTAATGCAAAGACGACTGATTGAAATGGAAATGGTGGTGTAATATTGCTTGGTGTTGCAACACTTTGTACCCCATCAGTTTCTGGAAGTAATGAATCTAATAATGGGGAGGAATCGTCTTCATCACCATTTCCATCATCTACATTATCATCTGTTGATGTATTTGAAGTCTCATCATCTTCAATTTGGTCTAATACAGATTCATTTGAAGAACTAATATAGTGTATATCTACTCTAACAGGATATGCAACGTCTCTATCCTCATCTTCTAATTTTAAATTATTCCATTGACTGACTGCTTGCTGAAACTCTACAAGAGCAGCATTACCTTTGTCTGATTGATGAATTAATACACTATCATCAGATTTGACTAACAATTCAATATTACCACTTTCAAGGTCATTTTCATCACCATCTACTATATTGAGTTTATTAGATGCTTCAACAACATCATAATATTGACTATTTTCGTCAACACCAACCGAATATATATTGGCATCAGGAGACGTATCTTGTGAAACAGCCAATGCCCCCGAACCGACAACAACACCGAGTAATAGCAATATAACAAGGATTGTTGTGCCATTGAATGATGGGGATGTTTGTAACGTTTCCCATTTCGATATTTTATAAATATTCTTAATTTTCATATATTATTCCTCAGTCAATTTAAGGAAAATATCTTCAAGTGTATCACCATTTGTTTCAATATCAATAATAGAACCATTATTTTCACCCGCAGACTTTCTAACGCGCTCAACATCATCAATAGATTCAACATGGGAAACGAAATTATTCCCACGATGTTCAGTTGTCATTGGAACATCTACATCCGTTAATACTGTGAATGATTTATCAGAGTATTCTTCTCGCAGTGATTCAACATCTCCTTGGGCTACAATTTTTCCATTATTCATCAATGCAACACGGTCACAAACTGATTCAACATGATACAAATTATGTGCAGAAAAAATTACAGCCTTCCCTTCTTTACTCAATTCTTTTGTAAACTCAACAATATGGTTTGTTGTTTTAGGATCAAGTCCACTGGCTGGTTCATCATAAATTACTACTGATGGATCATTCACTAAAGAACGTGCAATCGCAACTTTCCGTGTCATTCCTTTTGACATATTCCCAATTACACGCCCACGATGTTCCAACTCTAACTTATCTAACACACTATGTATTCGTTTATCTGCTGTTTCTTTTGGAACATCATTAAGAGACGCAAAGAACCGAAGGTATGATAACCCTGTCATATCTTCATACAATGGAGATTCTTCAGGCAAGAACCCTAGTTCACGACGCATATTTGAATCTGTACTACTATAGCCTGCAAGAGTTGCACTTCCACTTGACGGTTCAATCAATCCTGCCAACATCTTAAGAGTAGTAGTCTTACCAGCCCCATTCGGGCCAACAATTCCAAATACTTCACCAGAATCAACACTAAATGAACTATTTTCTACTGCCACAAATCCATTATACACTTTCCGCAATTGCTTCGCATTAACCTTAGACATAAAAATCACTCCACAATTGTATATCCATTAAATAGAGAATCTTACTACGGATATATTAATCCATCTCAATTAACTTGAATTTATATCAAAGAAATATACTACATTATCACATCAGTTAATCATAAAGCTTTTATACTTACGGTGTCTATTATGAAAAGAGACAATACATGTCATCCGAAGTCAACCTCACAGAACAAAACGATGTTATTGGTGCAGTACTAATTGATGAAACCAAAAGACTGCTTGGTGATCATTGGGTTTCCAATTTCACACAACGTAATGTTGATGTTCAAGTTTCAGAAGAACATGACGTGCGAACAGAAATACGAAATTTCATTGCTAATGAAATTGAATCATTCATTGACCGTCCATACAATAACCATCCCGATTATAAAACACAATTTTCAAATGGTATTATTGAAGAAGAACTGACTGACATTAATGTTACAGAATTGGCTGAGAAAATGTCAAACGCAAATGCGGTTCATCAAAATAAAAATACGGTAGCTATTTGGGTTGATGGTGAACAAAATGATGCAGAGATTCTTATATACAATGTAACAGGAAATAGAGCGTTCTTCATTTCAAATGAAACAGTTAATAAACGGAATGTTAAAGAAAAGATGGCAGAGTTTGCAGAATATCCATCAAAGAGCTTTGATACACAACCACGGTGGGATCAAATTTCAAATGATGATTCAACTGTAACACCAGACCCACGAAATAATGAATTGACCGCAGAAGACAGAGAAAAGATTTCAAAAATCATTTATGATGAAATTCAACGGGTTAGTGGAAACGAATGGGTTGAACGTATTAAAGAACGTTCAAAAGGATATGGTATGTCACCTACTTCAGTTTACACTAGTGAACTTACATATCATGATGATACAGACCATTTTTACCCACCAACTGAAAGTAATATTCGCAAGTACGCACGAAAAGATGTGGCAAACTCTATTCGTATGTTCGATGACCACCACTACAGCCCAAGTGAAGACTATGAAGGAACATATGACCCAAATGATTTGATGAAAAGTAATGAAGAAAAACTATTGACTATCATTTCAAATGCAGAAGAAGTAGTTAAATTTGGAAACTCAATTGGAGTTGCTAATGGTATTAATTTCTATGATACAGTTTCATACAATAGTAAAAACTCTGAATTTGATATGTCCAAAGGAGAAGTAGTTGTAACATTTTATTCGCCACAGTACGCAGGAGAAACACCAACACAAGTTAGGTCTACTTCAGTTGACGTTTCAAATCGTGAAGAACTTCGTGAAAAAATGGAAGAAATGACAAAATCGCAAGACGAAAGATGGAACAAAGATACATGATGTTCAGTAACATTTAAACCTTCCCATTATATAGATATAAATGAGGGTATTGGTTGGCTTAGTCAGTTATCAGTTAGGGTGGTTAACTGACTTCCCTCATCAACAGAGTCTTTTTGCAAAATAATTAATTCAATAGTATTCAGAACTTATTGGATCAATGTTATATAATTCGTACACTAATGTATTAATAATAGAATCCGTATATTCATCAGGTGAGTCTATTTGTTGTTTAGTCAGATAACATAGTAACCGTTCAATTACAAATGGACATTCTGTAACTGGTTTTGTTACTAACCAATCGGGTATAGTGTCTTGATCTTTTCCTGAAACTGTATTATATATACTGACAGCCCGTGTAAACATACTTTCTTTCTGATCTTGTGTATATTGTGTATTTTCTTCTAATTTTGGAATAGGAATATTTCTTAAGTATCGTGTTTTAAATCTTGAATATCCACCATGAACTTGATTCCCTGTGTGTTTCATAAAGAATGAAACTATCGGTGTATTCAAAATTGCTAAAATGGTTTGAATAGAATATTGAGTATTACCCAACTCTAATCCATACACAGTAGTCACATGGTAATGACCATCTGAATCTATAGTAAAATTACTTCCATTTGATACATCTGGTGTGACTATTTTTTCATTCTCATATCGTGTCAAATTTTGTGGGCGCGATAAATCAAACCACTTATCATTATCCATCCGTCCACCATCTCTCTGTCTCAATGTATCCTCATGTTTTTTGAAATAGTCATATGCATATGGATACATTTCTTGAATCTCATCTTCATCATACAATGTTGCGCCGTTTTCAGTAAAACGATATGGCAATATAATATAATAATTCGTTGATGGTGAAATGTATCGTTCTAAATCTTTACCATTAATAGTCTTATATAATAATTCAGTTTCAATATCAAACACAGTATCGTCATATCCTTTTACACGAAGAAGACCAACCTCATTTGGCTGATTTTTTGTTTTTTCAACTACGTATATGTCATCTGCACTAGTTTGAAGACCAACAAAAATATCTGATATATCACTAAGTGTGTTTTTGCATTGTTTTAGAGTGTTTATTTTTTCGCGAGAATCTTTATCAGCAAGTAACCAAGCCTCTTTCCCATAATCAAACTCTATACTTTCCATATTTAATTCATTATTTAATTCATCTGGTGCTATTTCAATATAATCAAATGATTCATTTTCATTCTTGTTGAGTGTAATGATACATGTGTAAACAGACGCATCATCGAATAATTGTGCATGTCCAAATGAAATTATTGAAGATAAAGATTTATTTTCACTAACAAATTTTCTGAATCCACTTCCAGACTGTGATGTAAACACATTTCTTGGTTGAATGAATGTGACTCTCCCGTCTTCAGATAATAATTCATATGACCGTTCACCAAATATTGTGTACAAATCAAAATTATACACAGAACTTTGATACCGCTCTTTTAAATATGGAACTTGATCATGTGTTTCAGATCGCAATTCTTGAATACGAATATATGGCGGATTTCCAATTATCAAATCAAACCCACCATCCAAAAACACTTCTTTAAATTCAACATCCCAATGAAATGCTTGATGTGCATCACAATAATCAATCGCATCGTTAACCCATTTGTTTTGAATAATACTATTCCATACTTCTGTATCATCAATATTGTTTACTAATAATTGCAATGAATCTGATGGTACATTTGTTCGTTTACTGTATGAATATGTTTGGACTGCTGAAATTACTTTTAATCTTTTAATCAATGATTCAACATCTGTATTATATTGACTGTTAGAACCATTTGATGATAGTTCAAGAATATTATGTACCTTTGATTGTATTTGTTTATTACTACTACCTTGACCAAATGAAGCCAATGACTGATTATTTCCAGTTGAAGAGCCTAAGTAATCAATTGTCTTTTCTATATTTGTAACATGTCCACCAATAACGCTATTTCCATGCCTAAGTTTATTTGATTCTAATTCTTTTTCACTATCAAAACAAAGTGTCCATAATATTCCATATGAAATATCAATAGCTATACTACTTTTATCGACTCCATATAATGAATGATTAAAAATTTCTGCACGGGCTGTATGGAGATTTTTTGGAATTTGTTGTTCAAATGAACCAGCAGGGGCATTACTGATTACATGTGATAACCGTATAATTTCATGTGAAAGGCGTTCCATCATTGAGAAAATAAACATTCCACAACCCATTGATGGATCAACAATAGAATATGACTTTATTTTTTCATATATATTTTCGTTTGATGTATTTCTATTTTTTAAGAGGTTATTTGATTGTGTTCGTACCATCTTATCAACAACAAATTGCGGTGTATAATATGTTCCTGAAGACAATCGTGCATTTCTTTGGTCATAATTACTTTTATTTTTACATGTATCAAACAATCCATAATCAATCAATTTTTCATGTATATGTCCAATATGATGTGGTGTTAATGCGGCAAAATCGTGACCAACACACATTTCTTCAAGCCCAATAACAAACGCATCATAATCTATTTTTTCTATTGAAGGGAGCGAAAATAGCTGTGTAGGACATTGAATATTATACGGGCCATTACCAGTTGAGGCATCATTACATAGTCTATAAAATGCTTTGGTCACTTCTTTTGAACTATAATGATCTGAGTCATGAAGTATGTCAGAACATTCACCGAGGTTTATTTTATGTTTTTCAGAAATATGAGATAAAATTATTACACGATAAATTGTTTTGTATGCCTCTTTTTCACTATCTGTTACTGAAGAAAATGCATCCATGAAATGTGGGTACGATTTAATTGCATTTTCAAAAATGTCATTTGAAACATCTAACTTCCATTTTTCATGTGCTTTTTGTAAATCATCTACAACATCATATACTGGTTTTTCCGCACCAAATATTGATAAAAAGAAATAAATAATTTCAGAATCATTTGATTCGACTGCATCACGAACATGTAATTCAATATATTCGTCAATAGATCGCGTTCCTATAGTATTATAAAGCCTCCATCTATTCCCATTATATAGAATACCCCATTTGCTTCCAGTTTTATTTGATACTTGGTGTAAGAGGACTGCTGGATTCCCATACTTTTTATCAGTGGTATCATTAAAGTCATTTTTCTCTGGAACGTACACTAATGGGATATGTATTTCTTCACCGTTTGTGTACTTTTTTTGTAATGAATATATTTGAGTGGGTGATGATGAAACCATAGTAACATCATAACCAAGTGAAGTTGCTAATGGGTGTAGTCCATTTTCTATTGGATCATAATTAGCTGTTTTTCTATATGTTGTACGTAGCTTTTGAATATGTGGTTTGATTGTTTTCTTTGGAAGTATCTCTGGAAGGTTTTGGCGTAAAAATGAATGTGAAAATCTAAAACTTGGCTTCATTCGTCGGATTCAATCATTTTAATATTCTGTTCAATACGATTTAATTGTTCGGTAATATTTTGCAGTCTTTGTTTTTGTAGTTCAATAGTTGATTTTGTTGAATTAGCACGTTGGTACATTGGGAGCAGATTCTGGTGGCCACGATTAATCATGGTTGAATTTGAAAGAATCGTATTTTCAACTGGATTTGAAGCGGTAACAGGTAATCGTGATAATTGTGACTTGAGTTGAACACGGGAATAGTCCAATTTTCTTTCCATATTTTCTTTCTGTTCAAGAATCACTTTCTTTTCATATTTCAATCGTTCCAACTTTGACTCTGTATCATTAGACATACTATCGTATACGCACTCAAAATACTTGTAATTAGGTGTTTACACTAATTATTGTCTGTTCCGTCTTTTTTATATTTTGAATTTAATGTATCAAAATTATTTGAATACCCGTTAGTATCGAATGTGATTTGTTTTCCATTTTCAGTTACAACTTTTACATTTGACACAGAAACATCTGTCACTTTAGCAGATTGGTATTCAACAGCATCAGCATCTATTATTTCAACTATATCTCCTTCTTCACAATCCTCTATTCCGATTTCATCAGTCCATTCATCCTGTAGTATCTCATCATGTTCTGGAATCTTTTTCTTTGATATAGTGCTATTTAGTTCATCATTAGTATTGAGGTCATCTCTCTGAACTTTTTTCTCCATTACATCATCAACATATTGAATTATATCATCTAATGTATCTCTATTCTGTCTATCAATCCCTTCAATGATATAATTTGGAACAGCAGATGGCTTTTCAGGTGGTTCATCATCTTTATTTTTATTAGACGAACTATTTTCTTTGTTTGAATTTATTTTCTTTAATTTCTCTTTTGCTTCAGAATCTAATTCTTTATTAACAGTTCGTTGTTCATCTGTATTATCTGGTTCTTCATCAAGAAGCCCCGGAAATGATGCAGCAACTGTTGATGATGGGCCAATATATTTCCATTCAAGTTTTTCTGACGTGATACGTTTAACTAAGTACAGGTACGGCCCGTGTGGACAACCACTACATGCCTTTCCACAATCAACTTTCTTTTGAACTTGTGTCCATTCATCCATATGAGTTGTTTCTAGCAATTCTTCTGATTCATCTGAAAGACCATCAATTCCTTCAGATGGTGGTTTATTAATATATTCAATCATTTCTTCTATATATAGGGCTATGTCATGCAGTATTGAAACGGGTTGTCTATTAATCCCTTCAGAAATATAATTCGGAATTGAATAAGATAATTCAGCATTTTGTTCGTCTGTTGACCCGTTTACAGTCATTCACTTAATTAATTATTTATTACATGTACACCTAACTTTTTCTCATTTACACAAATTTATTGAGAGACTTTTGTTCATCTTTGGGAGTGTAATTAATATATAATGATTCAGTTACTTCTTCTACACGTTGTGCTAATACACGTTTAAATGATGATGATTCTGATTTAATAGCAAATTTTTCTTCATATACCCAATCAGGAAAATCAAATGTGTAATCAGTATCACCAGATGTTCCATCAAACGAAAGTGCATAGTCAATATTTCTTTCATTAAGGGAACGCAAATATTCAATAAACCTGTCTTGGTCAATCGTTCCAAAATACATTCCTTCAGTATTGAAATATGGAGGGTCAAGATAAATAAAATCATTAGATGTTGCACTCTTTGTTGTTTCTTCATAATCACCATAAACAAATTCTACTCCTTGGATACGACGTGACCAAGAAAAAATAGTAGAACCAAGTCTTTTTGGATGAATACCCGGACGTGTGAGATGATAAGAATTGTTAAAGTCACCATCATTATTAAACCTTATCAGTCCATTAACACATGTTCGTGTTAGAAAGAATAAATGGAGTGGATTTCTGGTTTTATTAAATTCACTCCGTACTTCATAATATACATCTTGCCCTTCATCTTGTAATCGTTTCCAATGTTTAGTATAAAAATCTAAAACTTGTTGTGGATCATCACGAATCAATTTCCATATACCAATCAATTCTTTACACATATCTCCACAGATAGCATTGGAAGGGTATTCTTCATATAATATTGACCCACCACCAACAAACGGTTCATAGTATGTATCATAATTAGACGGAAATGTATCCGAAACAGATTCAGATATTGGTCGCTTACTTCCAGACCATTTTATAACGGGATCAAAGCTTACCATAGAGTAGTTATTCCTATATATTTATTCCAATCAAATAATACTATAGGTAATCAAAAGTAAATAAGTGCGACACCAGATACAACTAATACTGAAGCTATAGCTTGACGCATTAATTGCCTCAATGGTGGTCTATCATAATTCTTGTATGCATAAATAATAGCAAATATGACAACAAAAATACTTTCCATGCTAGTTATAGTTGATACCACAGCGACAGGGCCAAGTGATACTGAGACGGCATAAAATATTGAACCAAGATTCTCAAATGATTTGTTAATAAAGATTCTTAAAAATCCACTTTCTCCCGGTGATGAAATCATTTCTTTAATTGATTCCCGTGAACTTGGAAGGAAGAGTAAAAACACTGCTGGAATAAATGCAGTGATTCGTGAATAGAATAAGAATGACCACACATTCATATATTGTAGCGATAGTTCAATAAATATATTTGAAATTGCAAATAGTATTGTTGCAATAACAGCATAATAGATTGCAGGTGAAAATGAGAATTTCTCAATTGTATCTTTATTTATGCTTACAAGAAATACACCAAGCAAAATTATCAGTATTCCTATGTACATTTTTGTTGAAACAATTTGTCCCAAGACCAATGCAGCAAGTATAACTGTAAATGCTGGTGTAAGTCTAAACATTGGACTAACAACCGCAGGATCATCGCGGCGCAATGCTAATATATAGAATATTAAAGGTATAGTGTATAATATACCAGATATTGCTGTGTATATTAATGGAATTAGTCCAATTGATTCTACATAATCTGTAAAATATAAAGGAGTTAAGTATAATGGTGCGATAATAGCTGAACTTACTCCAACGATTATATCGTTAGATACTTTTGACATCACCCACCGTTTGTCAAGGAAAGTAGTGATGCCCCAAATTAGACTAGTTAGTAGTGCTATAAAAATATAGAGATTTTCCAAGTATATTCACGTATACAGAGTCAGGTTATTTCTGTATAAGCATTTTGAATATTTATTTCGCAATAAAATAAATGAAAAAATTAAACTTGCCAATCTTGTTTAATTTCATTTGATGATTTCTTGATTGATGAACGATTTGTAACAGGATTTTGAGTGACTTCAATTTGTTCATCAGCACTCTCAACGACAGTATCATTGTGGCTCACTACAAACACTTGGGGAATACCAAGATCACGCATAAGTTCAACAACCCCTGCAATCTTATCAACGTGCTGTTCATCTAGTTGTGCTGTTGGCTCATCAAGAATGAGAGGTGGCATTGTCGAAGACCCTTCAATTCCTTCTGCAAGGAGTTTATAAATTGCACATCTAAGGCTAAGATTGAATAATACTTTTTCACCACCTGAGAGTTGTTGTGGACTTAATTTCTCACCACCTTTTTCATATACTGTCAACTCATAATTGTTACTCAATGAAATCCGTGAGTATGCATCATTCTGATATAACATACTAAATATATCATTCAAGATGCGCTGTAGATGCTTCACATTCTTTTCACGAAGCTCTTTGCGCAGTGACGCATACATTTCTTGTAATGATTCCATTTCATCATACAATCCACTAACTCGGTCTAATTGCTCTTTCGTTTCTTCTAACCGACTACGAAGTTGTTCCAAGTCTTCGATTGAATTTTGAATGGCTCCTAATTTGGCTTGTAATCCATCCTTATCGCTTTCTTTTTCCTCAATAGTGTCACGAACCTTCCGTAGCTTTTCATACGCTTCATCGCGCTCATCTTCCGCTTCCTGAACCTTTGTTGGATCAAACTCCTTCTCGATGTCACTCTTTTCTTCCTCTTTTTCTTCAATTTCTTCTTTCCAATCAGAAACTAATTCTTGAAGCTCATCAATTCTATTTTCTTTTCTTTGTACAGTTTTAATTGCGTCATTCAGTTTCCGAATACCCTTTTCGATTTGCTGTAACGAACTTAGATTCTGCTCACACACATCTAACTCATCTTCAATAGAACTGACTCGCGTTTTGAGGTTTGTTACTCTTGTTTCTTGTTCTTCAATTTTAGTCTGTTTATTGGATACTTCTTCTTCCAACTGATTAATAGTATTACTAACAGACTGGACTTTCTGCTTTACAGACTCATGATCACTTTCAAATTGAATTATTTTCTCATTAGATTCTGCAATGGTTGATTCAAGAGAGGAAATACGTTCTTCTGTTTCAATTAACTGTTCAGCTTTTTTCAATTCCCCTTCTAATGAATCTACTTTGTTTTCTAACTCAACAAGTCGTTCTTCTGACTCATCTACAGTTTTCTTATCTTCTGTTAATTCTTCTACGTGTGGGGAGTTATCCATATCTTGTCCACACTCTGGACATTTCCCATTATCAATTAACTTTTCAGCTTTTTCAACGTGGTTTTTAGCAGTATTATACGTTGTTTGAACTTCTTGTTTTTCTTTATTTACTTCATCAATTTTTGATTCAATATTACTATGATATTCATTCGCTTCACCGAATTGAATGTCTTCTTCATCAAAAATCGCTTTACATTCGTCACGTTCTTGTTCTAATTCTTCAATTTTATTTTCTATTGTATCAATTTTTGATTCAATATCTTCACTTTCTTTTTCAAGCTCAGTGAGGCGAGAGTTTTTATCATCAATACGGTCATTTGTTGATTTAATTTCTTTCTTTAGTGAATGGATTTCACCATCAACCTCACTTACTTCAAGTCTTTTTGATTCGACTGTTGAACTTTTTTGATCAACTGTTTCACTTATGTCTTCAATTTGTTCTTGTACAGTTTCAACATCGAACAATCCATCCACATTTTCTAATTCATCAATTGATGTAACTGTTAAAGGAGCATCGTAAACCACATCACCCAATTTATTTTTAATAGATTGTTGTGTCTGTGTTTTGTCTTCAATTGTATCAGTAAGGTTTTTCTTTTTTGTTTTCGCTTCACTGACTTTTGTTTCTAATTCATCAATTTTTGTTGAAAGTTTTTCGATCCTCTCTTGTTGATCTTTAGCATTGTCAATAATCTGTTGAGCATTATCACCTTTTTCTTTCAGTTTTTCTTCTTGTTGCTCTAAATCTTCTAATTCATCTTCAATAGAATTGATATTATCAGTGACAGTATTCAACTGTTCTTCTAGTTTTTCTTCTTCTTTTGATTTTATCTGTGATTGTAATTGTTTCAATGCTCCTTCTTGTGTATCTTCAACACGCCCGACACCTACTCGTGAATTACTTGCACGCTCACGGAAACGTTCCAAGTCTCCCAACTGTAGTAATTCATCAATCAAATCTTGTCGTTCACTTGGAGATGCATTGATGAGTTTTGTAACTTCTTGTTGTCGGACATATGCACAATTAACGAATGAATCAGCATCCATCCGAAGCATAGAATAAATCTTGTTACGAACATCTTTTGCACCATCTGCAAGTGTTTTACCTTGCCCATTCTTCAATACACTCTTATTGTTTGATGTATTGTTACTTGTTCGCCTAATTGACCGTTCAATATGATATTCATCTCCCTGATGGTCAAACCACATTTCAACAGTTGATGAATCTGCACCATTCATAATCACATCATCAAGAGTTAATTCTGATGGGAGAGCCTTTGAACCATATAGAGTGAAGAAAATCCCCTCAAGCATCGAACTTTTTCCGGCCCCATTCAAACCATGAATGGCAATTACACCGTCCCCAAACGTGATAGTCTCATCATTGAAACAACGGAATTGAGAAAGACGTAATCGTTTAATCTTCATATAAACAAGTATAACAACCGAAGACTATTATAAGTTAGTGAATCAATCAAGGTCGTCCAGTATTTCAATAATAAAAGAAAACAAACCTTCTGTATCTGTTTCCCAATTTTTACCTTCAACTATTAATCCAGTCACTAATTCATCAATATCACGTTCTTCATTTTTAGTAAAATCATCAATTGAATAATTCTTCTTCACTGATGATGGTGTAGATGGGTAAATTGTCACATTTCCAATCCCATTATCAACTACCAAAAATACACTTTCATGTGTATATTGTGTTTCAAGTGAAAATAAGTCATTATCACGAAATTCACTTTTCACATCATCAAATGAAATGTCAATAGTTGCTTGACACATTCCATCATCTTTTAGTGGTTCACCAATGATAATATTAGACATTAGAAATCACTGAGACTTGGTGATTTAATCCTTTCATTTTTCGATTCAGTTTCTGATTCTTCGCCATCTTCTGTGGTTGATTCTTCTTCAACAGAATCATACTGTTCATCCCACGTTGATGCTTCATCATTTTGTTCTGATTCTGATTTATTTTCAGGTTCTGGTTCATTCAGTGGTTCTAAATCAGCAACCGAATCAAACGAATCAGGACTGTCACTCAACTTATCATTAACAATTGATTGAATTTGGTCTGGAAGAGTTGTTTTAGCAATATCATTACCACGAATTTCACGTTCTAATTCAACAGCAAGCTCTGATAGTCCCATATCACGAATCCGTTGTTCAACTGCCCGATTTGGGTCTGCAAATGACACATCAAATTCTGATTCAGTTCCATCAGAGATTCGTCTATCATAAAATTTAGCTTTCAGGGCATTTGCTTGTTGTTGAGCATATTGTTCAACAGCCGCTTGCATAATCGGTTCACCTTCACCTTCAACTTCAATGATTGCTACAGAATCTTTCAAATCTGCCCCATCAATAGCTTCTTTCACAACAGACACATCATCGCCCTCACAAAGAATAATATCATCAAGATAGACAAAATTGCGCGTATCAATCAATTTGCGCTCACAATGAATAAGCCCATTTTCATCATTTTTGTCTGTGTCAATATAATTATATCCACGCGGTTCCCTTTGATCACTTGCAGTCCTTTCAGTTGATGATGGATATGTTGCTAATACTCCGTCAAGATTCTTTGTTTTTGGTGTATGGTCATCACCAAGGAGCATAGCATCAAATGGAACATTTGATCTTCCAATCACTTCTTTTGCATCCCAATTTCCATGAGACAATGGTGAAAACAATCCATGTGCAACTAATATATTTTTATTCACATATTCTGGTGGTTCTCCAAAATTGTATTGAAGTTTTTGACGACGTGATTGTGTTACGTGGTCAAGTCCATAAAAAGCCACATCGTCAACTACAATTGGTTTTTCAGTTGTCAAACGTTCACTTAATTCAACAGATTTAAAAATATCTACCCACTGACTTCCCGTAGTTTCATCGTGGTTTCCAATGATTGAAAAGAACGGAATATCTGCATCATTCAGTCGTTGTAATTGTTTTACAGTTCTTTCAATAGTTGTTGGATTTGGTCGATTACTATGGAATAAGTCGCCCGCATGTACAACTACATCAACATTTTCTTCAATTGCGTCATCAATAACCTGTGAAAAGGCTTCAAAGAAATCTTGTTCTCTTTCCGAAAGATGGTATTGACTGTATCCAAGATGTGTATCAGATGTATGAATAATACGAACCATTGTTAAGAAAGTATAACAACTACAGTCTTAAATGAATTTGGACTACCTTCTTCGTAAAAGTGGTGTCCTATCAATAGAAACCGGACTAATTTTATATCTATTTAACAGTGCTGTAATCAATTCATCATTAACAGGTTCATCTAATGGAGGTGAATCGCCATTTGAGTTGCAGAAATGATATTCATCATCAAATTTGGTTAGATAGTATGTTCCTTTTTCTCCAAGTGGGAGGGGCAGAATTTCACCAGTCGAAAACGTTAATTGTTCTTCTGTTGTTTCCATATATTCATAATCTTTCTCAATATCTATTTTTAAACAAACATATCCGTTTGTCTTTGAAAATGTATCTTTAACCTTTTCGACAGTAAGTGCTACAGTCGAAGGCCACGTTATATTTTCTGATTGAAAATCAATTTCTGAATCACAACTCCCACATGTATCTGGAATAGAGTTTTTCATCATTTCATTGAATTTTCCAGATTCACCATCAATCAAAAGGGCTTCCATTGAAAAATGTGGGTCATCTGCTGTATGTGTACAATTTGCAGAATAATAGTCAATTACATTACCACCATTAGTCATACAAAGAGGTTAGAAAAGAAAGAACTTCAAACTTAACGTCTATTCGTCAGTGGAGCATTTGAACAGGGGACTGTCGTCAATGTTCTCATCGTATGCTGTAATATCTGTCATACTTTCGATGATTGTACTGAAGTCAGACGAAGAACTTCTTTTTGCAAGTTTTCGTACTTCTTTGACATCACCTTTGTCTGACAATCCATCTTTAATCATGGTAACAGACAATGTATCAGAGTCCGTCTGAACCGTTTTGATGGTTAGGTCATCTCCAAATGTGTTTTGTAGATGATTCTTTGCTCGAATCACAGCTTCATTGGTCGTGTGCGATTCTGGCCCTTCAATAACAACGGTTGCAGACGTAGCAGTTGTTGGTCGGTGGGTGAGCGCATTTCCACCAGTGATTGTATCACGCACTGCACCAACAACATGATACTGGATTTCTTCCATGTCCACATCTTGGTCACTACCGAGAAGAGAACTAAGGAAGCTACTATTGTTTTCAAGTGCTTTAACTGTTTTTTGGGTAACAGTTGAATGCATTTCTCCAACAACACTTTCACTTCCAACTTCCTTCTCAATTGCATTAAGAAGGGCAATTCGATTTCCAACAACAGTAGTAACATCAGCATTTAGCGTTTGCTGAATGCTAGTTGCAGAAAACACAACAACTCCATCCGTGTTTTTCTTTAGAGAATCGAAGGTGGCTACCGCAGTGTTTAGGTGTGCATCAGTCACTGTTCGGGTTGGAAGCGTAACGATAGCTTCAACACGGGAATCTGTGTATTGGTTAAGAGTCTTGACAATGACTGGTGCAATATTCATGCTGTATTCATCATCAAGTGTAACAACTACACGACACAGGCTTTCACCCGTGACCTTTTCGACAATGGTATCTCGCACATCTGGACTGATGGGGAACTTAGCATCAGGTGATGTGTTCAGTGGGGCGGCAACAGATTCCTGTGCCGAAAGAGACTGAGGATTGACTGCGATAATACGACTGTTACTGTTGTTAGCAGCAGTCTGAGAGGTTTTAGTGGCGTCAGAGCCAAGTGCAATATAAGTGTTCATTATTTTATCTCCGTATTGTTGTGGATTTTATCGTCGTGTTTATATTATTGTAGGTGTAAGTATATAAAGGTTAGGGTATATACTTGAAGATGTAAAAATATACGCTATCTTCGGTACGATTTTCCTAAAATAATCGTCTCTACTTTAGCAACATCTTCAGGGCTGGCTTCATAGAAAACGTGTATAAAAGACAGTGTAGTTAGCAATCCCAACGTTATAGTGATAGAGAAAAGTAAATACATGTCAGGTTGTTCGACAAAGAATGTTGCCCCTCCAACTAATACAGTTCCCAATGCAGCACATAGCAAATAATACCGACTCCATGTAATATTTGTGTCAGATGGAGGGGTCAAAAACCGCAATGCGGTTGCTCTCCAACTTGTCCCCTCAATGTTTGGCCTGTCTGGTATTTCATTTGTTTCTGTTTTATTTTCTGTCATATATGGCTCAAATACAGCAAGACCTGAATCTGCTGTAATAATACCCTTATGTTTTTCATAGTTGATGATATTGTGTTCATCTAACGTTGGAAGGTGTGTTTGATATAGTGAAACATGAGTAGTTTCACGTTTGTCTGTTGGCAATTCATCAATATCAATATCATTTTCCCATGCCGAGACTTGTGAGCTTAAATCACGCATTGATACTTCTTCTTCAACAAATAATAAATAAAACATTACAGCACGACGGCGTTTATTTCTAAGAAGATGGAATATTAAGTCCCTTGGAAATTCTTCACCATTATGTTCTTGTACAGTAAAATCAAGAACATCACCTGTGGTATCTTTCCCCATAAGGTAGTTTAATTACTGCCGTTCTAAATCACTTATGGTAATTAAATAATATCATCAAAACTTCGTTTTTGTATTTCAATTTCTTTTCTATCATATGAAGCCCAATCATCTTCAACAGAATTTAAACGTGGATTATATTGGCCAATTGAATGAATACTATTGAAATCAATTTCATTCAAGTTATACACTTCATTATATAGCTCTGATAATGATTCCGAATCAATGAACCATGTCGATCCATTATTTTTGAACATTCCCTTATGTAATTCCATATCAATATTTAATTTTATAGTTCCATCTAAAATCATGTCTGTGAACGAATCAATAGAAAATCCAGTATAATATTTTACATTGTTAAAATCAAATTTCTTACGTTCAGCAATAGTTTGAACATCTACATCAACTAAAAATAAATTGCTTAGTTGAGATGAGGCCATACTTCGTAAGTTTGAGACATGATACTTTGCACAAAACGTTCCATCAAGGCGGCCAGAAATAGCTATCTTTTTTTGAGACGAGTCAATAACAAATGGTGAGTCATCATCTGGAACGACAACATTTAGTTCTTGATACATATCAGAATAGTTGATTCCATACTGTTGAACTAATGAATAGCCCCATAAATATTGTTCATCACTACTTGGTTCGGACTTAAGTAGTGTTATTGGATCATTCATTTTTGTTTTAGTATTAACTATTACACCAATTGGTAATGTTTCATTATTTATTTGTTTTAGTATTTCAGATTTAAGAACAGATGATGAATCTACTGATTTATGAGAAAAGATAGTATCATTTTCACAAATATTTATAATTGCGGTAACAATTTGTTCCATATAGATGAAGTTACGTAGAAAAACGATTGAATGAAATATAAATGTTTGTTAAATCAGCTATAGAATTTAATCACGACTGGCTATCATTGTTCGCACTACATATACTATTGATAGTACGAACGGTGTTAGAACAAATAGCGTAAATAATGCATTAATTGGTAGTACATTAGGTGTTATTCCAAGTATCGGTGCAATTGGGCCAAGTACAGTTACTATTATTTCTCCAACAGAGGTAGGCAAGTCAAGATATTCAATATCTGTGAATAATGCCCACATATACACATATACTGGAAGTGTGAGTGCAGTGTCCCACCAAAATGGTAACATTCTGTATCCATTGACGTATCTATCATACCAAATAAAGCGCGTGAGTGTGGGTACACCAACTAAGTATCCAACTAAGAAGCCAATCATCATCACTGATGTTAAAAGCACATTTATGATTGGATTTTCACTCCATACGTCTATTTCAGGAATTGATAGTGTTGAAATGAACTCAGTGAAAAATTCAATTGGTTGTCCACCAATAAGTAATGCGCTTAGTAATAATAACACACCCATTACATGAAATGAAAATCCAATTAGTGGGACATTCAAATCATATTTTGCTGCATTAATATCACCACGGTTAACATCTTGTTCTGTATTATACTGGTCAACCGCAAAAACAACAATTGTAATCAGTACGAGTAATGGAAGAGCAATTTCTGGTGCTGTAGATAATGATTCTTGTGAAAGTGGAGTGTCAATACCAATTCGTCCCAATCCAACACCCAAAATTAATGTTATGGTGAATGTTACAATACTTATACTTAATCTTGCAACCCATGCACGCCTTACAGCTTTCGATACAATATCCTGACTAAAGAATGATTCAGAATAATCAAGAACATCATCGAAGTTATTGTATATTGTATAGAATAACGATTTTATTGATTCATCATTTTCTTGTGTGGGTGTAATATCCTTTTCAGATGATGAATTAGTTTCTTCGATTATTTCTTCCTTTTTAGTACTTTTTTCATCTCTCTCTTGACTTAGTTGTGAAAACTCAAACTTTCGCTCTCTTGAACTTGATTGTGATTCAACCTTGTCAGTGAATGTTATATTATCGTCAATTGAATAATCTGTGTCATTAGTTGTTTCATCCGTTGATATTTCATCAATAGATTCTTCCGAATCAAACATTGATCCGAAATCCCATGTATCTCCATCACCGGGTGGATCAGATAAATCAACATTACCATCAAATTGATTATCGTCTTCATCAGAAAACATCCAGTTATGATAGACTTCCGTTATTGATTCACTTTTTGAAGCCCAATTTGTTAATTCACCAGTATATTCTTCATGTCCTTGTCGATCATATGTTTGACGTTTTCGTGGATTAGTCAAAACCTTGCGTGCTGTATGAAGTCGCTTTGTTATTTCGGTGGCCTTTTTCAAGTCACATGTGTCTGGATGATAAACACGAACAAGGCGACGGTATTGTTTTTCAATCTCATCACTTGAAGCATCTTCTTCCACACCAAGTAATTGATAAAATGTAATTCCTTCAGGTGGAATGGGAGGTTTTTCGCTCATTAATTAAATACAAATATAATCTTTTAGAGTAAAGTCTATTTGTATATTTATATATTGAACAATAAAACCAACAAATATGTGAAAACTATGTATTGTCTACCACTGACAAATCATATTCATGGTTATCACTAAGCCATTCGCATTTTTGTTCAGCTTTTAATAGAATATTCTTTGCTTCAACAAGACTCATTTCACCACTATCAACAGATTTAGCAACATTAATATACACATTTTGCATATCATTAATTTGTTTAACAAGTTTTTTCGCGCCTTCAAGACGACTTCCTAACTTATTTGTCTCTGTTGTAATTTCATTAGCAGTATCAATATACCAATCAGAACCACTTTTTGTAATTTCACCATCTGATGAAGCACGCTCATCATCAACCATTTTGTTTACTTCTTCAGCCCGAATCTTCAAATCCTCCTGTTCTGAATTGATATTTTCAATACGTTTTCTCATAACATCACGCCCACGATCAACTTGCTTCAAACGCATGTTTATATAGTCAGCCATAGTTCGTTCTGCTTCTCCCATTTCTGATTCAGGAGTAGACAAAATACTCATACATTACCTAAGTAAACACACAATAAAAATTGTTTGGGTATATTTTCTTCATTTATCTCAAATATATGGTATTATATCTCTTAAAAAGACGAACGCTATCATTATAATACTGAAATAAATAGCGTTTCCAATAAATGAATACAAAATGAATATTGTGTTCCGTATATTTGATAATACCGCAGGTATTGCCATTAATCCATGAACACCGGGAATTACATTGCCAATTAAAACTGATATATTCCCAACATCATCAAACCATTCAACTAGCTTATCAATTTGTTTATCACTAATTGGAATGTATTTATGATTACGAACATAATATTCTCCACGTTTATCAATCAAATAATATATTGCATACTGTCCAATTGTAGTTGCAACTATAGTGATAAGGAGAACTGCAATTCCTGACCATACTCCATTTACAAATAAAAGTGCTGATAACGGTAAGAATATAATCGGTGGAAAGAATCTACCTAATAAAAATCCTTTAATGAAAAATAGAAAAAACAATGCTGGAAGTCCATAGACAAGGAGTAAATTATGTCCAGCATCCACAAAAATAGTATCCATCAGTTATAGTGAGTTATATACATAGATGTATAAATATTTATATAAAATAAAAATATTGCAACTGGTTAAAGTCTAACTTAGGTGGTTAGCATTCTGACCAGCCGCAGGATTCGCACGTTTTACATCCTTCAGAGAAGTACAGGGACATTTCGCTACATTCTGGACATTCTGGTGATGCTCCTTGTGCGATGATTTTTTGTGTATCAGTTTTTGAATCAGTTTCAGTTCCAGACAATTCACTTGTTTGTGATTGAGAAATTGAAGTTGATTCACTTCCTTTTTCAGTAGTTGAAGGGGTTGGGAAGTTTCCTGATTCGGGTTCAACTTCACCGTTAATAACACGGGAAAGGGCAGTTCCGATTGCATCAGGGATTGACTGAATCTGTTCTCCTTTGTCCCATGCAACTTTTGGACTACGGATACCGTTTAGTTCATTAACAATTTCTTCTGGATCAACACCAGATCGGAGTGCGGTTGAAATCGTTTTTGCTAGTGCTTCTGTGAACGACGCGGTAAATCCACCGGAGTTTCCGATGTTAGCAAATAGCTCAAATGGTCGCCCGTCTTCATCTTTGTTGATGTTAACGTACACACGACCGTATCCGGTATCAATTCGTTGTGTGACACCGTATAGAGCGTCTTTTCGTGGACGTTTCTTTGCATACGTTCCAGTTGACTCATGGTTTGTTTCTCCATCAATGTTTGCAAGGAGTGATGAGTACGTGTCAGAAATAACATTCTGAACTTCTTCATTCTCGAAGAACCCATCAATTCCTCCGAACACTTCATTGATTTGTTCAATGAGTTGTTCGGCGGCTTCTCCTTCGTCAGAGAACTCAGCGTTTTGTGCGCGTGTAGTGAGAACCTGTTTACTCCGTGTTCCGTCACGGTAAACGGTGACACCTTTTCCACCGTTATCATAGATGTAGTCATAGACTTCTTCCATGTCATCTCGTGTTGCAGAATTAGGGAAGTTACAAGTCTTTGAAATTGCACTGTCTACACCTTCTTGACAAGCACACTGAACAGCCGCGTGTTCTTTTGGTGAAACACCGCTGGTGACGACAAACAATTCACCAATTGCAGTTGGAACCGTTGAAAGTCCTTCAACTCCATCGAACTCATTTTTAGACATTTGTTCCTGTGCTTCTTTCTTGACAGCATCTACGTCAATATCATTTGCTTCAAGAACACGAAGGAAGTAATCATCAAACTCAACAAGCATTTCATCACCCTGAACATCGTCTGAGACGTTCTTGTAGTAGGCGACGTTGTAAATTGGTTCACAACCACCAGTTGTATTTCCAACCATACTAGTTGTTCCTGTCGGAGCGATTGTAGTGGTGTTGTGGTTTCGCATTGCATAACCATCTTCCCAATCTTCCGCTTTCAGTCCAGTTTGTTTTTCAAACCATTCTTTGTATTCAGTTGGACTCTCATACTTGGAGTCTTCCCAATTGTTGAACGAACCACGTTGTTTGGCAAGTTCATGAGATTTCTTCTTGGAGTTGTGGTTGATGTGCCTCATAATTTGACGGGCAATTTCATTACCTTCTTCACTCCCATATGGAACACCAACTTGTACATACAACTGTGCAAGTCCCATGATTCCGAGTCCAATCTTTCGGTTATCACGGACAGTTTCCTCAATCTTCTTCACAGGGAAGTCAGACATGGTAACTACATTTTCCAAGAACCGTGTCCCCATTTCAATCCGCTCATTGAAATCATCCCATTCAATAACTTGTGAAAGGAAACCATCAACTAGTTCTTCAAGATCATCAGTTTCAGCAGATTCAACGTATTCGCGGAAGTCCTGAATGTCTGCATCTTGTCTGACAATCGTACTGAGGTTAATATGACCAAGATTACAGGCTTCGTACTCCATCAAGGGCTGCTCGCCACATGGGTTTGTTGCAAGCATTTCGTACTTGGAACTTTCTGCGGTTGGAGTACTTTCAACAGGGAACGAGTGTTCTTCATTTACACGGTCAAGATAAATAACACCCGGTTCACCATTTTCATGCGCTCCTTTAACCATACGATCCTTAATGATTTGTGCAGGAATAGTTAGTTCTTCACCAACCTCTACATATTCACCAAGACCATATCGTTCGTACATTTCTTTAGTTTTCTCACTAGCAATGTGAGGCTCACCAGTGTTTGGATTAATGAATGTATGGTCTTCACCGTTCCGTGCGGCTTCCATGAAGTCGTTGGTGACGCCAACACTAATGTTAAAGTTTGAAAGGTGTCCTTCAACTGCATTACGAAGATGTTTTGGAACACGCCCTTCGTCATCAATCAGTCCACGGGCTTCTTCAAGTGCTTCACCAAATGTGTTGTACGTGTAATCATCAGGGTCGTTGAGACGGAGCGTATGTGCAAGAGATACGTCTTTGTTCTTTGAATGAATGAACTCAATCACGCCGGGGTGAGAAACACGCATAACTGCCATCTGTGCCCCACGACGCGCCCCACCTTGAGCAATAGTTTCACAAAGTTGGTCGAACGTTCGCATGAACGTGATTGGGCCACTGGCAATGCCGCCTGTGCTTCCTACTGAGTCGCCATATGGACGAAGTTTCCAAAATGCGTACCCCATTCCACCACCACTTTGGAACACCTCAGCGGCTTCTTTAGCTGTCTCATGAATCTTTGAAATATCGTCTTCAGGACTGTCAACGAAACATGCAGAAAGTTGTTGCAATTCATCACCAGCATTCATCAGTGTTGGTGAGTTAGGCATAAAGCCAAGCATTTCCATTTGATCTTGGAATTGGTCAACAATAGAATCTACATGTTCTCGAAGTTCTTCATTTTCAAGTTCAGGAACAACAGTTTCATACGCAAACTTTGTAACATTTTCTTCAGTAAGGGTAGTTTCTTCATCATCACTTACTTCAACACCTTCACCAAATACTTCTTCAGCAAGTTCATTTCGCCGTGGGTGTTGTGGCTTAATTTGGTCTGGTGTTACCTTTACATCCACACCAAGATTTTCTGCTTCAAAAACTACTTCTGCAAGACCAACATTCTGTGCAACTCGTCGGAAAAGGTCTTCTTGAGATTCAACAGGATTCCCTTCACTATCTTTTCGGAGATACCGTGCAGGGAGAATATTGTGATATGCATTTCCAGTAAGTCGTTCTTCGATTGTTTCGCCTTCCGTTCGCTTCGTTGGAAGCGTAACATCTTCCACATCTATCGTTTGATTTTTATCTGTCATAATTGGTTGGTTTTGTGACGCCGCACAACCAGCGAATTGTTCTAACAACAATCACGCAGGCTGAAAATACCTACAAAATGTAGGTGGACTTTGACTGTATTTCATATACTGGAACGTTATGTATAAACCTTACCGATAAGCCCAAAATGCTGACAAAAATACCGATTAACATAATTAAAAATTAGTATGAATAAACCAAATTGATAGTTAAAACTACCTGCACAGTTTTTATTCAAAAAATAAAATTTGAATTATACTATTAAAAATAAGAAACATAAACAATCAATTTTAAAATAAATACTTAGAAAAGATATACTGCTGCCTCAATTGGACGATATAAATATTTTGAACTGTACTACAGAATCGAAGCGTTATTGTTCGTCTTTTCTTTCATCAACATCAATAGTATCTGAATCATCATTTTCATCACCAAGATCATCATCTATATCTAAGTTTCCATCTTCATCAATCAATTGATTGACTATGGATGGTACTTTTCCGGGGTCTACTTTTTCAATATCAAGGTTTTCATCTTTTTCTCCAATATATTCGTACATATAGTCTGTGATACCAATTAATTCTGTACTGATGAATGTTGTATTTAGATCACTAATTGATGCAATTGAAATATCTGTAATAATTTCATCAACATCAATATCTTCATTGGTTCCTATCAAAAAGAACATTTTCGCTGTTTTATTTGTTGGAACACCAGTTCGTTTCCAATTATACTGATCTACTTGCCAAATGTATGTATCTAATACATCAATTCCAAGTTGTTCTTCTAACGATGATGAAATTGATTTTGTTTGGCTAATTAATATTGGGTCAATTGGGCTATAATCTCGAACGGTTCGTGTCTCATTTGTGTGAACTGTAATAGTCAGTAAAGAAACATCGTTATCATTATGTCGTTTTAGATAAATTGGAGTGTAATACTTTTTCATCAATTCAAACTTTTTCATTGATAATTTTTGTTCTGTTTTCTTGTTTAAATACAGTGGGAATAGAAATGCTGGAATAATGACTACAACAAGAAATGCGAATCCTCCAAATAAGACATATACGAATGATGGATATAAAATTGATATTGCAAATAGTACTGAACAAACAGCGGCAAACGTTACTAGTAATAGTGTAAGTCTATTATTGTTCATAATTAGAGTGTGTTAGGAGATGTATAGCGGCCTTTACTGCTTCTCTGTTGTACTTCTGAGTCACTAATCCACTGACCACCAGTTCCTGCATCAAGTTCAATACATCCCGGTCTTGGCATTGTATATCCACCATTAAACGGGATAAGGGAAATATATTCACCTTTTTTAATATCATATATCACACTTTGTGCCCTATTTGGACGAATCAGTTCAATATCTGTAAATCTATTGAAGTTCTCACCAGTTATTTCTTGATTATATTGTCTTTTGTATTGTCGTTTAATTGTTGCAGGTATTCGTTTTGTTTCAAGTTTTCTAATTGGAACATCAACACTGTCATTTGTTTCACTAATTGGTTTCAAAAATAAACCAGCACTGAAGTCATTGAACAATAATGGAATGTGATTGTATTGATTGATTCTTTTAACAACCCATTCATGTGCTGATTCTACATTTTTATGTTTTTCTTGTCGGTAACACGTTGCAACTGCATCATCATAATCATATAAATTACGCTCAATGACAATTGATGAAAGCCAATTATCTGAGTCATCATCAGTTACTCCATTTGGTGTAACGTATGCAGCACGCACAATAGATGTTTTATCTGGTGGTGTTCCTCCAATGTGTAAAATAAACCCGCCACTTAATACACCGTATCTAATATAATTATGTTTGACATTGTTATATTTTAATGAACTAACTTCTTGTTGGAGAACAGTTGCTACTTTTTCAGATAGAGATGTTTGTTCAGAGAACATATTTTCATCTCCATTATGGTTTTGATTAACAAATTGTTGAATCAATTGATCAATTTTATCTGGTGTCGCATCCCACTCATCTGCCATTTTATTCACTTCCATTCGATATAGAACTGATTGAGCCTGTGATATGTCTTTGAAATTAATAGATTGGCTAAAGTTATCAGGATATATGTTACACAATTTTTCAATAGCAGATTGTTGAGATTTCATCTATACCAATTAATAATAATTCAGACTGCATAATAGTTTTTAGCTCTTTTAATCGTTATTCTTGATTTTGACTACGTAACCCTGATTGTGAATTGAACTTTTCTGTTAGCTCTGAAAATGAATTATGTACTAATTCTTTTGTTGTTTGTTCTTCGTTTTGCTTCAATGATGAAAGAACATACCAACGTGGAGATTCTTCATCTTGCTTTTTTAAATGAGCAACTGTAATAACATTTTTCTCAGTTGCTAACACAAATCCGGGCACAAGTTGTTCTCCGAATGAGGAGGGGTTAGCAAGACCACCATAAAACGCAATCGAATCAACAATATTATCTTTATTCGTAATTGTTTGGTATTCATTCCGTTTGAGTGGCCTATCTGGTAATTTATCTAAAATATCACTTGATTTCATACGGAATACTACACAAACCTGTTAGAAATATGTTCTGCTATTAATTACTGTGGGTTAAGACGTGGAATTGGATATGTATATACAAGACGATCTTTAATTTTTCCTTCATTATACTTCCGAACTACATCTTGTGAAGAACATCTTTCACCACATGCCTCTTTGATTTTATTTTTATAAATAGCATGGGCAATATGTGCAGTTGAATCATAGTTTTTATTTTCTTTGAAATTTGCAACTGTTATATCAGCATCTCCTTCTGGTGTTTCAAATATAACTTTTTCATTTGCAGGAATTTCTTCAATTTCTAGTATAAGAAGGGTTGAGTCAGGTGCTTCTCTATCAGTTGCCCATTTCCCAACCTCTATAGTTCCAGTTGATTCTGTTCCTATTTTCGATACATCAACAACATCAATATCTTCACTCATTGTGTACGTTAGGATACGTACCGGAGAGTAATAAATATATGGTTTAGAAAAAGACGTTATGCCTTATGAGCCAAGTGCAATTTCTAAGTTTGTTTCTTCACTTTTCGCCGCTAATTCAGCCAAGTTTTCTTCTGGTAATTCTCTACGCATTTTCTTGAACTGAATATCAAACGTTTTTCCTGTTTTATGACTTTCAGTAATTGGAATCTTTTTGTCGCTATTCGACAGTTGGTCATAATCCCATACTGGTGCAACTCCCATGTATGCACACAATGTTGGAAGTTTATATTCACGATTCCATTCACCGCTCGGTGGAATTTCAACTTCAGTTGAATGGGTCTGTCCACTTGCAGTCATAAAGTCAATGACAATGACACTTTCTTGTTCAGGGTCAACTTTTGCACTGATGATGTCAGCTTCCCCATTTTCAGCATCGTAGGTACTGTCATATGACTGAATAAGTTCGTCACGGTCTTCAATTTCATCAACTTCATCTTCTTCATCACTTTCTCTAAACTCTGTCCATTTTTGATCAATCTTTCGACCAATTTTATCAGTCAAATCTGATGCAGTACTTACAATTCCATCAGCATATACAATACCGATTGCAAATGCAAGTGGAATAAGGATTGCTCCAAGGATGAATGAAATCAATGATACATTCATCACGGTCATATATCCTGCGGCCAAGATACCAATGTATGTTAGTAGTGCAAGTCCAGATACTTCTTCATCACTCATTTAGAACCACCTCCCGTTCTTCATCAACTTTTTCATTTGTCTGTTCACGTTTTACTTCACGATCAAGTTCGTCCAATGTGTTTGTTTGTTCAAATGAAAATGCATTTTCAGGCATTTCTTCACGCAATTTATCAATGTCAATTCTAAAGTCATTATCACCGTATTTTGCAGGAGTGATGTAAACTTCTTTATCTGCAAGGGCAAGGTCACGGTAGTCAGTTGGTGGCGCAACTTCCAAATACTCAAAGAGTACTGCAACTGGATTTCGTTCAGACCACTCAGTATCACCATCAATACTGTATGAATCTGTATATTCACGCCCACTAAGAACTGAAAATGTCAATTCTAACTGCCCATCTTCTGAATTAACACTTGTAATATTTGCCTTTGTCTCATTTTTATCTAGTGTAGTTTGGAATGTATTCCGTAGTTCTCGCTCCGCATCAGAGTACGTATACATTTCATCATCTTCATCTTCAATTTTCTTCTCCCCATACATATTTAGAGCCGCCTTTGCGACCGGAGTACCAACTGCACCAACAACTGTCACCAATAGGAACGCAATCATCACTGGCGCAAGAGGGGCTAATACAGATGGGATTGTTACAAATGGGATTAAATTCATTACAGCAACCGATGGTGCGATTGCGGAAAAATACCCCATTACGACAAATGCCAATACTGTGAACATACCGACATCAAATATCGTATCGTGTTTTTGATTATCCATCGTAGTTACCCTATAAGAATTTCATGGTTTTATATCTTCACACTCAATAAACTATTTATTGACATAATTATCTTGCAATCCTACGATTAGACCCAACATTTGAATACAATCCACGATAAATGAATACGTAATGAAAGAGCCAACTATGGCGTTTCTCAAAACGCAGGTCAAAAAGTATTACAAAGATATGAAAAAACGTGGTGAAATGTATCATCCACCAGAGGAAGTACAACGCGAATGGGGATGGATTCCATTTAGCGTTACATCGGATACAACAATGCATCGACACGAATCAATCATTGACTACGATTCATTGGAAGATTATCTAATCACACACGGGCCTGCACATATGTATCATTCTGTAGCCCGTTATGATGCCCCGTCAGAACGAATTATGAGTGAAAAGGGGTGGAGAGGTGCAGATTTAATCTTTGACCTTGATGCCGACCATTTGGAGCAATATGACCCTGATGCTGAATACAGTGAAATGCTTGAAGAAATTAAGGTTGAACTATTAAAACTTATTGACATTCTTGATAAAGACCTTGGATTTGATAATATGATGGTCACATTTTCTGGAAACCGTGGTTATCACGTTTATGTGCGTGATGAAGATGCAATTAGACTTGGAAAAGATTCACGACGACAAATTGTTGACTATATTCGTGGAACTGAGTTTGAACTTGATGATGTTCTCATCGAAAGACAAACAGGAACCGGAGATAGTGGTCGAAAAACAAGCAACACACTACAATACTTTAACACAGATGGTGGATGGTCACGACGAATTCATGAGAGTTTCTGTAGATATATGAATCAATTTATTCTGAATGATGAAATTTCTACTGAAGAAAAGATTGAAGAATTAAAAAAGTTTAACGGTGTTGGAGAAAATAAAGCTACTGCAGCACTTAATTTCTTCCAATCAAATGAAAAACTACTCGTACAAAAAGGCCGATTTAGTCCTCACCCTGCTGGTAAATCAGTAATGAAAGCATATGCAGATATGGTCATTGAGGATCAAAATTCTCACATTGATGAGCCTGTTAGTACTGACATTAACCGCCTCATCAGGTTGCCAAAGAGCATTCATGGCGGTAGTGGGCTTCAAGTAACACCAATTGAAATTGATAAAATTGAAGAATTTAATCCAACTGTTGATGCAGTTCCATCATTCTTCACAAAAGGAAACGTTACTCTTAAGATAACAAATGGTGGTGAAATCACTATTAATAACAAAACAGTAAATGTTGAAACTGGTGATACTGCTACAGTATCAAAAGAAGTTGCAGTATTTATGATGGCCCGTGGTAGAGCGGAATACATTGACCACAAAGATTCTGTGTGAATTTATTATATTAAACTAATTGAAAAAGTTTTCACTATAAGAAATATGAACAGTAATTAAAAGTTAATTTTGTTATTCCAGTTTGATTGTTTCTGGATCAATTCCAAGGGTTGGACAACCGTTGATGAAATCAACAAGGAAGTCTGGAATGCCTGATGCATCGTCCAGAGACTCTTTCAGGATATATTCATCTCCATCTGGTGCAAGTCGATAACTTTTGACTCCATCACTGTTTGTCTGAATGATGAATGTCACGTTATCATCCTCAATTGTAATTTCATACATAAATACTTCATCCGCTACATCGCCTTCGAGTTGTTGCATATAAATATCTAAATAGCTCCTTGCATTTAACCTTTATTTATTTGATTGATTAAATTATCCATTTCCTTCAGAAACAATAATATCAAATCTTGCACCTTCTGCCTTTTCTTTATTTGCTTCTATCGTCCATCCATGTGATTCAACAATTAACTCTACAATCGTTAATCCAAGTCCTGTTCCATCATTTTTAGTACTGTATCCATGTTCAAAAATATCTTTAGAATTAACGTCTGGTAATCCTACTCCATCATCAGAAACATAAAATCCGGTTTTTCCATCTTCATTAATATCTCCAACAGTAATTGTTATATCAGTTCCAGCGTGTTGTACTGAATTTTTGAACAAAATCTCAAACATTCGTTGACAACGATCTTTATTGAGTGATACTGTTTGATTGCATAGTTTATTTAATTCAACATCTTCGTTTTGAACTGATTTCCACGATAAATCAACAATATCTTGAAGTTCAACATCTTCTGTTTTATTCATTGTTTTTCCTTCGCGGAGTAGTGTTAACATGTCAGTAATTAACTGTTCAATTCGTGAATGCGCTTTTTCTACCCATTCTAAATATTTTTCATCCTTTTGAGTTTTATATAAGTCAGTGTAACCTTGGGCAGTATTCAATGGATTACGAAGGTCGTGAGACATAACACTCATAAATTGATTAATACGCTGTTCAAGTGTTTCAACTTCATTACTCAATTCATCCATCATAACCTGTTGCTCTATTGTAAATATGCTCATTGAAACAACTTGCCCCAACAAATTAATCAAATCAATCGTATATTTATCTCTACATATATTATCAGTAAAATGCATAAACAGTACACCATACTTATTATCTTTATACATTAGTGGAATTGCTACTAATGATGAACACAGTAAATCATTAGTGTCTTCTTTTACTGAAGCAGGAATATTATCACATGAATCAATATCACCAATAACGTATGAAGTTGAATCTTCAAATAATTCGTCAAGCGGTATAACATTCCCAATATCTATGTCTTTCCATACTGTATTATCATCTTCACTTTCTTCATATATCAAATTCATTTCTTCATTTGAATCGACATATCCAACCCATGAATAACCACAACTATCAATTTTAGATACAGTATTATTAGTTAAATAATGCAAAAAACGCTCATAGTTTTCATAGTCTTCAGTGTAATTAATTATATTTTTAATAATATGATGTAAACTAATGTGAATAGATTCTTTTCGTTGTTGATATAAACTACATAACTGTTCAATTCTTCTTGAAATAGCACCAAAATTATTATTTACAAATATATAATCAGTTACTGTTGATTCGTATGAACCTATTTTTTGTTTATCTTCAGTCGCCAAAACAACATCACCAGTATAGTTATTTAATAATTCAATGATTTCATCTATTTTGTTTGTATCATTATTTCCATCATATATAACAACACATTCATGTTTGTTTTTATTAATATATGATTCAAATTCAGATACATCTGAAGTTTGTGAAATTGTCAAATTAGAAATTGTATTGGTTAGTGATGAAATGACAACATTCCAATCATTATTTGACGGGCTGAAGAACAATACACTAACCTTTGGTTTCATACAACCATGTTATCACTCACTCTGCTTCAATCTTATTACTATTTTTGTCTAAATTCTGGATCATTTTCAATTTTTGAAACTTGTGGTTTAATTTGTCCTTGATATTTTGATCCACGTTCTTCACCATATGGAACTTCACATGGTGTTAATAGTTGAGCGAACATGATTTGAAGAAGTCTCATGCCGGGTTTTAGTGCAACTGGTGCTTCACCAAGGTTTGATAGTTCAAGTGTAATTCGACCTTCATATCCGGGGTCAACAATACCAGCGGTTGCATGAACAATAACTGCCAAGCGTCCAATAGATGATCGTCCTTGAACCATTCCCAAAATATCTCTTGGAATTTCCACCATTTCTGTTGTTTGTCCTAACACAAAGTCGCCCGGATGGAGAATAAATTCTTCATCATCTTCAACATATACTTCTTCAACACACTCATCAAGATTAGTTTCTCCGGGGCGAATGATCGGTGTTTTTGGTGTATTAAATACCAAAAATTCGTTTGACAAACGTAAATCAACACTTGCAGGTTGAATTTGCCATTCATCTTCATCTACAGCAAGTGGGTCGATTACCAAGTCACCTTCATCAAGGCGGTCTGCAATATCTTTGTCTGAAAGAATCATACTAACAATTACTACTCACATCCCCACATAAATAAAAACTTATGTCTGATTGGGTATTCAGACAAGTTTTTTTAGTTACTTATCAACCGTTTCGTCAATAATTTCGTCCTGTCCTTCTACGACTTCATCAATGTCTTGAATTTCACTACCACTACTTGCTACCTCAGCAGTTTCTTCAATTTCGCCAATAATTTCATCAATGTTATCAAGACCAAGGAGTTTTCGTGTATCATCATCGAAGTCATTGGATGCAAGACTCTCTCCTTCTCCAATATCAGAACCAGTTAGTGTCTTACCGTACCGAGACACAAGACTGGTAAGTTCTTGTGGAAGAACAAATGTATTGGATTCACCCTGACCAACCGACTCAAGGGTTTCCATACCTTTTTCAATGATAGCACGTTCACCCATCGACTCGGCAGAACGGGCACGAAGGACAGTCGAAATAGCATCACCCTGTGCTTCAAGGATTTGACTTTGCTTCTCACCTTGCGCACGAATGATGTTAGACTCTTTTTCACCTTCCGCTTTCTCAACAGCACTTCGCCGTTCACCTTGTGCTTCAAGAATCATAGCACGCCGACGACGCTCTGCTGAAGTCTGTTGTTCCATTGATTGCTGAACATCTTTCGATGGATTCACTTCACGAACCTCAACTGACTCAACACGAATACCCCATTCATCAGTTGGCTCATCAAGCTCTTTACGAATACGCGCATTAATTTCTTGCCGTTTGTTCAATGTATCGTCAAGCTCCATATCACCAATAACGGCACGAAGCGTTGTTTGGGCAAGATTTGAAACAGCACGTTTGTAATTATCCACCTCAAGGAAAGCGTTCTTCGCATTCATCACTTTGATGTACACAACAGCATCAGCCGTTACTGGTGAATTGTCACGAGTAATGGCTTCTTGTGTTGGAATATCAATAGTCTGTGTTCGCATGTCGAATGCATACGTCTTGGAAATGAATGGAGGAATGAAGTTAATNCCGGGTTCAAGAAGTTTCCGATATTCACCAAACACCGTCAATGCACGCTTTTCATAAGCTTCAACGACTTCAACGGACGATGCTACTGCAACAATTGTGACTACTAAGAAAAGCAGTCCAAGTGTACCAATACCAATACCAAAACCAAGTTGTAGGATCATATATTGTGCAACTAACAATTAAAAAGACAACTACTTAAAACCTTAATCATTGTTGTCCCGGCGGCCCACCACCTCCCGGCCCTGTTCCGCCACCACCACCGCCACCTCCAGTCTCTTCCTCACCAAGTACTGTAACGGTGTATATGAATGTATTACCAGTGTTTGTATGTTCAAACTCTATTTCAGCAGTATAATTATCATTTGATTCATCAAATTCAACAATTGCAGTAGATGAACCATCAGATAAAGTTAAAATTTCTTCATCTGCAATATTCACACGCCCATCATTATTAGTATCAGTAACAATCACAGTTTCTCCATTCATAGGATTATTAAATTGGTCACGAACTTGAACAGGTAGTTGAACAGTTGTTCCTCCATTTACAGAAAATTCTTCCGATTGTAACCCCTCAATATAGGATGGTGAGGAAGAACCACTGATTCGTGTTCCATCAGATTCTTCTTTTAATATTACTTCAGCCATACGCAGTTCATATTTTTCATCTTCAGGAAAGACCATTTCTATAGTTTCTTCGGATTCTTGTGAAACCATCACATCATCCGGCAATGATTCTTCCCACAAGCCAGCCTCCATCGTAGTTGGAATGGTAATTGTAATAGGTTCGCCGTCTCCTTCAATAATAATACTTTCACGCTGTTGACTAGTCGTTGTAAGTGTAACATCAGTTCTGACATTATTTGCATTTACATTACCACTAACAGTATAGAGACTGATTGTATTTCCTTCTACAATTGGCGTTGTACTAATTGAATGTTGTCTCTCACTATCAATATACACAGTTCCCATTGAATAAATAATATCATCAGATGACATTTGATTAAATCCATCACTGAAATGAACTTCTTTAGTTTCATATGAACGTGTTGTCCCATCCCAATATGATCGTGACCCTTGTTCATTTACATTATTAACAGACACTGCGTTTGAAATACTGATTTCTCCATCATCAATTGTTCTTGTTTCAAGACTTCCTTGTGCTGGTGGTGGATTTATTCGTATGATTCCACTTTTATAATATGTACCAGTTGTTATAGACCGTGTTACACTACCACCATCACGGGCATTACGTGTTATGTCACCACGTAATTGTTTCATATCGTCCATTGTAGCCATATATGAGTCAGATTCAACTTGTTTATTTTCAATTGGAACTACTTGAACTTGATATGCTGAAAGAAATAAAATAATAATTCCAAGTACAAGTATAGCACCAAGAACTGTTGACTGACCGCGCCGATTACTATATATAGATAAATTCATTAATCAAATCTTTTTTGCTTATATTTATTTTTATTTCTATTTGTATTTCCATTACGTTTTTTCTCCAATCTATTCACGAGTGGGTCAACACGTTCAACATTCTGTAAAGCCTCAAGAACCGTTTCAATTGAAACAGCTAGTTCATATTCATAGTACCTTCCAGAACGATACCCTTCATTTTTAACATCCATATCAAGGAAACTACGGCGAAGTAGCTCTGATACACGGTCGTACATACGACGTTGAACTAATGGGTCAACATTCACAGTTTCCGCAAATTTTTCATATCGCTCATGAATAGTGCGTGTTCTTGTTGGTGTTTTTCCATCTAATGCAAGGTCAAGAATAGAACACAAAATCACATGATCTTGTGATGTTGAATCACGGATTCCTTCTTTTACTTTTCCCATCTCTAGTAGTGATTGCGCAGACTCAACATGTTCACTTGTAACAGTCTCACTATCATTTTCACGAGCTAATTCCCCTGCTTTATAAAGAAGTCGGAGGGCTTGTCTTGCACTACCTGAATCTTGGGCCGCTCTTGCGGATGCGAGTGGTAATACATCATCTTCAATAACACCATCATGAAATGCATTACTTGCACGATGAGAAAGAATAGAGTGTAGTTCTTCTGCATCATATGGTGCAAAATTCAATTCTTCATCACACAATGTATCAAGAACCTCTGGTGAAAGACCTTCTTTGAACTTATAATCATTTGAAATCCCAATGATACCCGGATCACAATGTTCTACATCACTATTAGTACGTGCGCGTGGAATCCGATACAAAAGGTCGTCATCATCATTATTTATACCATCAATTTCATCAAGGACACAAAGAATTGTTCCCCCAATCTTATCCATTTCTTCAAACAATAAATTATACACCTTTTCACTTGGGTATCCAGTTGAAGCAATCTTTTTACGACCTGTGATAGATCGAAGCTCATTAACTAATTTAATCGCTACTTGATAAGATGATGAAAGATTCCTACAAGAAATTGTAACAACTGTGAGTGTGACATCGTCATAATCTTCTACAGCATCTTTCAATTCATTAAGAATATAATGAGTACCAACTGTCTTTCCAACACCTGTTTTACCATACAAGAAAATGTTCTTTGGCGAATATCCGCGTGCAATTGGACTCAATGCTTTTTCATAATCATCTAATTCTTCAGTTCTTTCTTGAAGAGAAGATGGAGTATATTCTTCACGAAATGGCATCTCGTCAGTAAATATATGGTCTTCACGACTGAAACGACTCATATTAAATTCTAAGATAATCCATGAATATAAAACCACCGTGTCATTGGCTTCATAAGCGTCATGTGCCAGTGGAAAATATGGTAGGTAATTCTGACGCGCAAATATAGTGATAAGTATAACGATTGTATGTTAAGAAATGGTTGAAAAGATCAAATTCAAAAAGCTAATTAAGACTAAATGAAAGACCCCACTTTGTCATGAGCATCATATGCTCAAAATATCATGATTTACTTATAAAACACCCTCTCCCCATATGTCGTGAGCAACATTGAAAAAAGGTGGGAGGGGGTAAATTACCATCCAATAAAATGAAAGTGAATTGAAAAGAAAGTTTGTGATTCACACAAACATTTGCTTTTAGTTCCCAGTACGGTTATTGTTGTGTTGGGGATAACTTAAAGGTACCGATTTATTTTAGTCAATAATAGTCTTCAACAACCCCCCTCCCTTCTCACAGCTTTGCTCACGACATATGGGGAGAGGGTGTCTTTATTACAATCTTTGCTTATGATGCTCATGACATGGTGGTTAGCCATTTTGGTATAATAAATCATTATAGATAGAAGTATAACAAAGGATCATTACATACTTCATTTCACCCCTTATTTTCTCGCACGCATATCGTATATCTTCTTCAATATCTCTATCAGTTCAACCTTCTACAAAATAGAAACAAAATAGATTATTGTTTGTTACTACTAATATCAATAAAACTTCTTAAATATGTCTCTCAAATACATGCTATACTGATGATCATGATTAAACGAAAATATTCTGAGAGAAACTTATTGTTGAACCATATCTACAATCTTATTTTTATCTTCATGATTAAATAGTGAAATGTTTTTATTTCCATGAATTTCAATTGTACAATTGACAAGTGACGATGCATACTCAATTGCATTTTCTTCATATGTGATTACTATATGTCTTGAGTCAGTTGTAACAACAGTTGTTTTTGTTGTGCTTTTTGAATCGTGAATAAGGCGTGCTACTTGGTGATGGTACTCATTTGTGTTGGGGACGTTGTAAACCGTTACTTCATCACTTTTCATTGTCTCTGTGGCACTTGAGACTAATTTGTGGGTCTTTTTTGAATAATCAAGCCATTCATCTACAATATCTGTCTCATTGTTTTGTGAACTGTCTGTGAATGAATCAATAATAGTTTGTGGTGAGTGTGATGAAAGTGTTTCAATCACATCTGCAAATCCTTCAAACGTTATTAATTCATCACTCACATCAATGTTCATATCATCTATTCTGTGATGATTTAAGAAACGTTCAAGATGTGGTGTTGATTCATCTCTGTTATATTCGCTTGATTGAATGTATCTCTTGAATTTTTTAACTGTCTCATCCCAATCACCATCATCAACATTTGGTGGTGGACTTGCATCAGATTGTGATATTAATTTTGCTAATCCGCGAGCAGAACCAGAAAAGATTCCGTGTACGTATGTGTTTCCTGTAAGACTTTCCGTAACGGAATCTGTTACTAATCCAAGTCCTTCTTTTTTGGTTGTGTTTTCAGCAATATATTCATAATGTTGTCCAAGTGTTGCAAATTCCCATGGAATTGTTTCATCATCTGATACTACCATCTGTTTGTTTCCAATAGATGTGTTTGTATATGTAAATCCTGCAACTAACCATGAATTACATTCATGGAATACATTAGACGCTTTGCAAAACTGAGATACTTCAGTTACCAATGGCTCACCAGCAGTATCAACGTTAATTGTTTCTCCTGCGTTTTCATAGGCTGGTTCCAATTCTTTTCCACCATCTGTAACTTCTTCAGTTTCTTCGTTCTTTGAATCGAATTTATTTGATTGTTTTACTGGTGTCTGTTCTATATGTGGATAATCTATTGGTTGTTCTTTCGTCTCTGTTGGTTTTTCGTTGATGAAATCAGGTACAACATCTGGATGGGTAATTGTATCTTGTGGCAATGAAGATGTGTCAATTACATTGTTTTGATTAGATTCTTCACTTTCTTGTTTTGACTTGTTACTGTTTGTATCCACCGTCTTGTTGTCTTCATTACTTTTTTCCTTGCTTGTTCCAATACTGACTACTTCAACGTCTGATGTGAACTTCTTCTTTTGAGATTTATTTGACTTACTATCATTATTTGTTGTTTCTTCACTTTGTTTTGAAGAATTATTTGATTTATTTTTATTAGAATTTTTATTATTAGTTCCGGGGTTAAAAATTGGAACGTCATCTGTTTCTTTTATACTTTTTTCACTATCGTCTTCTGTTTGTTCTTTTGTATTTTGTTCTTGTTCACTTTCTTTGATAGAGCTTTCTACTTGTAATTCATCTACTGTTTCGGTTTCAACCATTTCTGTTTTCGGTTCAGGATCACTTGTCTTCTTTGTTGTCTTCGGAGTTGGAATTGTTTGTTTTTGGATTTTTCTTCGTGGGTCTAATCGTTCTGTCTCGCCTTCGGTTGTAAGAAGAACTGGATTAATTCCTTTTCCTGATCCAACTAGTTTTCCAATTTCTTTTGCAGAAAGGTTGTGATAACTATCTGGAATGTCAACATCATCATCTATAATATCTACTTCTTCAGTTTCAACACTACTATCGTTAACAATTTTAGGGAGAGTAACACCAAGACCAATTGAGATTGATTTTGGGTCAGTTTCTAATGCTAATTCTTGTGCAGTTTTGTCAGTTGTAAAATGAATTGTATAACTTTTATCTACTTTATCAAATGCGCGTGCTAATAGACATGCTGCTCCGATAGCATCAGTAATAGGTGCTGTGATAAGATTTACATGTGCCGCTGTTTCTAACCTATTAAATATTTTATAAAATATCTGTTGTTCTGCTGGTTGATATTCAATTCTTGATGGGTGGTTATTATGTTTGTTTTTAGGACTCATAAATACGTGATGTGTTGGTTGTAATCTTGTCTGTACATACGCACGCAATATACTTATATTGTGTTACTCAACGATTGAAAGTGAAGCCCATTTATCTGTTGAACGTTTTGGATTAATGTCTGAATTATTAATCACTTTAGCCATTATATCTTGTTTTGTTATTGAATTAACATCACTTTCGTATATATTACATTTTAATGGATATTTTTCTTTAAATAATTCATACCTTGACTGTAAATCTGCTCGGTTTAACAAATTGATGAATGAAACAATTGCTTGTCCAATTGTGGATTCATCATGTTGGTATGAATCGAATAAAGTAGAAACTTCATCAAGGTCAGTTGCAATGCAAAATTGGCTAGCTGATACACATAAAGAAGTTGAAAATCTTCCATCAGTTGGTTTTAATCCTTCAATGGTGATTTTTCTATGACATTCTGTAAATAGCTCTGAAACATCATATGGAACGATTTTTGCGTATCTAATGGCATAACATGAATCGTCAAATGTAATAAGTACGGATGTGTTCATATAAATCTATTATTTTTCTATTGATAAATAATTTGATCAGATTCTTTTTTGTTTCCACTCGTTATGTTTTTTAACCACACTTTCGCCATCATCTGTAATTGTGTACATGTTTGTTCGTCCATTCAACTTTGATTTGTGAATAAAACCTTGATCAATCAATTTCTCAATGTTTGGATACAACTGTCCATCATGTATATCTTTATCATAATAATTTTCTAGATGATGTTTTATTCTTAGTCCATTGGTTCCATTAACATCTACTAAAATAAATAATAAATCTCTTTGGAATGCTGACAGAGAGTCCATAATAAAATTGACATTGTATACCGGAATAAGTGTGTTGTTTTTACTAATTAAAAATATTTCTAATAAAACCGTTTACAATATACAAATTATTATTTGTATTTTTATTCAATGTGTTTTACACGCCATGTAGTCGCACCAGTATATGACCATTTTTCTACTTCCAATTCAGGTGCGTTGTCTTGTAGTTGGAGCATGAGCATTCCAATTTGTTTTGGTGTCAATCCAATTTCGTTAGAAATGAATTTTCCTTTCACGTAGATTTCTCCACCTTCTGCTTTTCTCGCGAGGTACACACGAAGTCGTTCAGTCTTTTGACTTGGGAGGTTGTCAGTAATGTGGTCGTAATCTTGTACTTGAGGTGACTGCATTGTTTCTGCCATATAACCCCCTACGTACCATACCACTATATAAATGAGAGTTNTCTAGTTTATATTTAAATTTATTCACTNATTTTATTATATTCAGCAATATTAAAAATTTTGATCAGACTGTTTTAGATGTAGTTATAAATTTTATAAACGAATTTAACACTTTATAAATAAAATAATTCCTTGTTAATTTTATAGTTTTAACNAATGAATAAATATTGGTTGANATGATTATTTCTTTACTAATACCGATTGTTATATACATTTTCATTTAATTTTTATATATATGATTAGAAACGGGGATAAAAATTCTATTCTATTTAAGCATAATCCCGGTGAAGAGTGGTATCAATCGGTGAAACAATTAGTTGATGAAGTTGATTTGGAGATAGAGCCGTCCGAAAATTCTTCTGATGAAACGTGCGTGCAAGATCATGAACCATTGACTGCGTATGTTCAAGATGAAGTTATTGTTGCTATTGATGATGGTAATGTTATTGGAATGGTTTCATACCAATCTGGTTTGCCGAATGGAGGAATTGATGAATTAGATAATTATAGTCCATGTGTATATCTTTCACAAATTGTAGTTTCTGATGAATATAGACGAAGTGGTTTGTTGGATGATTTATTAACATATTTGTCAGATAGAATTAGTACTAGATATAATTATTTCATTACACGAGTATGGTCTGGAAACAGAATTAGATTGCATGATATTGTTACTATTGACTTTAGTGTTGAATTGGAATTGAGTAATAGAGATGATAACATAAAAGCCTATTATTATGTATATAAAATTAAATAATTGTGAGGGATAGAAAGTTTCATTTAGATAATTGGAATGATAAGCTTGTTGTTATCGTTAGCGTTATTGCTTTATTTCTGTTTTCTTTATTATTGTATATTTTCTATTCTTTTGTTGGAACATTCATACTTGCACTGTTTATGTATTATGCGACTCGTCCTTTGTATAGAATTATCAATAAAAAAAGCCCATCAAAAACACTTTCAGCCGCAACTTCAATAGTTATATTTGTTGTTCCAATTATTTTTCTTATTTCTTATACAATTATTATTGCATCAAGAGAGCTTAATAGTGCAGTTCCAATGATTGATTTGACTAATTTCCAATCATTTGATCAGTTAATTGAATTATCTAATAACTTTGTTGGGCCTGATACAGATATTACAGAAGAAATAGTTAATGCAAGTCATATGCTTGTTGGAACACTTCCAGATTATATTTCTTTAGCTGTGACTGCGTCTATTCATGCATTATTAGTTATCTGCATTACATTTTATCTACTCCGTGATGACCATCTTATGGCTTCTTGGTTCAAACAAACTTCTCCAAAGAATTTAACTGATTATATGATTTCAGTTGACAAATCTCTTCATAGTGTGTTCTTTGGAAATATTTTAAATGCTGGTATTACTGCACTTATTGCAGCAGTTACATTCAATCTAATTAATTTGATTTCACCATCAGGACTTTCAATTCCATATCCAATGTTAATATCAATACTGTGTGGAATTGGTAGTTTAGTTCCAATTATTGGTATTAAAATTGTATATATACCGATTGCATCATATTTGATGGGACTGACACTATTTACACCATTAGAAGGATTATGGTTTGTTATTTTATTCTTTGTAATATCAACCATATTAGTAGATGGCATCCCTGATATTCTTCTCCGGCCATATGTATCGAGTGAATACGTTCACACAGGAATGCTAATGGTTGCATACATAATTGGGCCATTAATATTTGGTTGGTATGGTTTATTCCTTGGGCCATTTTTCCTTGTGTTAATATCACAGTTTGTTGATGACCTTCTACCATTCCTAATTGAATCACAGCAAGTACAAGAAGATGCTCAACCATCAAAACAAATTGGAGAAATACCGGAATCTGAAACTGAAGAAACAGAATCTGAAACACCTGAATCAGAAAACGATTAAAATGTATTCAACTGATGATTCTTCGGTTTAGTATTATTCGATGAGAAATCTTGTAGTGTTTGTTGATTGTATCGTTCTTGAGCAAGGTCAATAGCATCACTATTAATATCTATCCCTAAATAATCAAGTTCTCTCTCTTTCGCAATTGCTAATCCCGGTGCTGATCCACAAAATGGTTCTATCAATCGTTCACCTGCTTCAAGAATTGGTGAAGCAAGCAAATCACGATATAATGAAATTGGTTTTGAAGTTGGATAATCATTTTCATTTCGTTTATATTCTTCATATAGTGTTCCTCTGTCTTTCACATATCTATTTGTTTCACCATTTGTTGCTATTGGCATTGGATAATGGTTGATTCTACCATAGTATCCCATACCAAACTGTTTTGGTTTCCATGCCCAATTTCTTCTAAAAATCAAATCACTATTTTGTAGTTCATCACGAACTACTTCTTGGAATCTATCATCAGCAAAACAAATTATATACCCACCATCTACAATTATATCTGAAAGATACTCAAATAGTTGTTTTAATCTTTTATCATCTTCAATATTAAACATGACTTCGTCTCCATCTTCATCACGACAACCCTTATCAGCACCACGCGGAGCGTTCCTAAATTCAACATCACCTGATGCTGTCTTAATATTCATTTTCCAAGGATAATCAATGATTGCTGCATGGAATGAATTACTATCTTGAAGAGGTAAAACATCAAATACATCTCCACACACAATTTCATGATTTGCCATATGTTATAATTACATTGAAACAATCTACTGATAAAAGAGTTAAGATTCAACCATAACATATTTATCGGCTTGAATAAAAATAAAATTATGGAACTAAAGAATATAAACCCAAAGCATATTGGAGGAGCAATAATTGCTATATTATTAGTATTTATTGTTGTATATATGCTCATATTTTCGGGAGGAGATGTTATTAGCGATGATGATGATGAAATAGATGAAGTTGATGGGCCTGAAGTTGGTGAACGAGATACTGATGATAGTAGAGATGAAACAACTCCTGATGAGGAAGAAGATGAGCAAGAAGTGGATGAAGATGAATTGAGTAATTTTGATTTCCCAACAGGAGCATCAGAAGATGGACTTGATTGGAATACTGTTGTAAATGAACATTATTCCTTCGTCAGAACAGAGTACCAAAGCATTAATGAAGAATTTTATTATGAAAGTGATTACCAAGGTACTCTTGAAATAACTGATTCAGATCATTCACATGCTGATGGTCATACCCATGGAGATGATGGTGATCATACTCATGATGGGGATGGTGATGAAGGACACACACATGATGACGACGAAGAAGTGTACCACGAAATAAGTGGATTTGAATCTGTTGAGTATGAAACAATTCATACATGGGAAAATGGAAATCAATATCACACGATATTAAATGAAGAAGCTTCTTATCCAGACAGTGAAAACCAACAAGAAGTTGAAACATTCCTCCATAGAGATGAATTTAATAGTGTTACACAGTACCAAAAGATGACTGAAAACGGAGATACAGAAATTACGTCTGATGAAGATGTTGGATATAGATTCACATCTGGAACTGCTGTGCAAGGACTGTCATTTGTTGAAATAGATTTTGATGCAGTTGGTGTTGAACGAGAAAATGATGAAAACGTTGTAATTTATGATGCAACAATTGAAGATAATGAAGAATTAGTAATGCTACGTAGACATGATAGCCTTCCAGATGCGGAACAAAGTCTTGAAGAACTTGATGTTCGCGTTGTACTAACTGAAGACGGTGAATTAAGAAGTGTTGATTATAGAGCAGAAATTGAAGAAGAATTAGATGGTGAAACTATTACCAGAGTTGAAACAATTGAATATGACTATACGGTTAATTCTGTTGATTTGACAACACCCGAATGGGTTGAAAACGAAAGAAACTAATAATCATTCTGTAGATAGTTTATCAAACGTTTTTCTATATTCATTTCTGTATGATTTTGCTATTTCACAAGCCATATCATTTGAAGTAGAACTATCAAATTTTGTGGCACATGCAACAATTTCATCTTTTACAACGTCAACATCTTCCCATTCATTTCGAGCCACATGAAGTACAATATCGCGCATTTTATCTGCTTCTATAATATATCCTGCTTCAATGCAAGCTACTGCGCTACTATTAATTGCTGTACGTTTATTTCCATCTGGAAATGGGTGTGTTACAGTAATGTTAAATAACACACGGGAAGCTCTACCTTGCCAATTGTCTGTGTGGGTAAGTAAATAATCAACAAAACCCGGTTTGTGACTACTATTACCAGCTACTGTTGTGTCTGGATATTCGTTGGTAATGTCTCTCTGTATTGCAAGTATTGTTTCACTTGACAGTACTGTATCCGTCATGTATATATTTAACAGATGAAGGTATAAAATGATTTTGTTTCGATTGTAAATGATAGAATGGTGTACAAGTGTACTATCTTGAATCACGTAGCTCATACATTACTAATGTGATTATTACACCTATTGCAACAATTACAATTCCAACTAACCTAGCTATTAAACGTTCTTGTCCAGTTAATCCCATATAATCTGGTGAAACAAGACCAATCAATAATGATACTAATAGAACTGAAATCATCATTAATCCAAATAAAATATTTTTAACCTGTTTAATTACAAACCTCGCTGTTGATCTCATTATTATAACTTCTACATATGTGTACTAAGTACTTGTTGTTTTTGTGACTTATCGTTTTCATCAAGTTCTTCTATTTCTTTTTCGATTTCACGAATATCACAGTTATATGGGTTTGACAATGCTATTTTAATTCCTGCAATGAGACGATGATACGTATCTGTATCAATTAAATTATTCTGATATTTATTATTTATAGAATCTTTGTATTGATTCATTTTTTTGTTCATCCATTCTTCAGGGTCTGCCATTACTGGTGGGAGAAATCCATTTGAAATCAAATCTTTTACATACAAAATATGTTTACAATCAAATCCATCATTTGATGCTCTGAAAATGAAATCATCACAGAAACATGCTGGTTGTGGATTGTGGTATTTATCTAAACTGTCTAAATTGATAATGTATGATTCTTCTTCAGTTTCTAATTCATACATTCCTTGGGCAACTGGTGTTGCTTTCGCCTCAATTTTACGTACTTGTTCAATTCTTGAAAGTAGACCTTTTGGACTTTTTTCTGCTGACCGAGGAGTTAAAAAATCATTACAGTCTGCGGATGGAAGTTCATTCTTTGAAATGTCGATATTTTTTGGCATGGGTGGATTATGAATCACGAATGACTAACATTCGCTCTTATAATAGTATTTGTTCGGAATGTATGTTAAACTTCTCATTTGCTTTATTCTGAATACATATAATATTTATATAATTGGAGTAAACATCTATTACATAATGATAGAAGAAAAATATTTGTGGGAACCAGAACATGGAATATATGCTGCGTTAATTCCTATTAGTGATATTAACACATTGCATAATGAATGGATTACAGATGTGAAAAAGTTCGCAGAATCAATGCGACACACTACTGCATCAAATAAGCGTATGGAAATTAGTTCTGAACATTTGTTGCGATTTATAGAGTATTTATATTCGTACACGGAAGGAAAAAATAATGAGAAAGTGATTAAATTTCTTCATAAGCGTTTATATGAGGTATTTTCTCAGAAAAAGAATCCATCATCTATTACGTTTAGTTTTGCTTTTCTTTTGAATTCAACAAATTCTTCGGGTGGGTGTGTTAGAGTACGTATTTGGGATAATACATTTTATGATGAAGCGTATTCTGTTTGTTATGATGAACATGCTACATCAAATGATAATGAACGTGAATTTAAATTGTCTGATATGAAAGTTGGTGTTGATGATTTCAAAATTGGAGAACAATTCACGGCATCTGTTACTAATGACAGAACAAAATATGGTATGAAAAATAAAGTAAATCGTGCGGGTATTTTGTTTTCAGTATCAATGGGAGAAATGCCTGATGATGAGGCGTTAGAAACTATTCTCACTGATAATGTTTCTGCGGCATCAAAGCGATTGCGTGATGAAATAAAAACTGACGACGTTAATTAATTGGTTCAAATCCTTTGGTTACTTCTTGTAGAGTAGATTCAAGTGTATGTGAAAGTTGAACATTATATAAATCAGTTTTCATAAATCCATTGAGCAGGCTTTTGTGATAAATTATAATTGTTGACTTATCTGATACCGTTATTAGCTGAACATCTAATGTATCTTTATGTGGATATTCTTTTGCACGGTATTGCTTCACTTGTGTTTTATAATGTTCAAATGAGATTAATAAACGAAGTGATCGTTCACAAAGACCACGATAAAAATCATCCATTTCATGGCTTTGCATTGTTTCACATACTCTTTTAATTGCATCCGAAGAATCATGCGACCCAATCAATCCTTCTGTAACTTGTGTTATTCTCTTAGATGGATTGCTTGGGTCTATGCCATCGAAATACCATTTTAATTCATCACTGAACATGTGTACACTCTCAATTGGTTCAAATGAATTTATTATCCTTGCTTCAATATCATAATTAGATAGTACATTCATGGTAGTATGTATGATCTATTATTGGTAGATGTAACTGATAAAATGTTGGATATGAGTAACCCCAAATTAATTGTATTGGGGTTGTTGTTAAACGAAGGCTACTAAGATTAATTACGCTTCTGCTTCTGCTTCTTCATTATCTTTCGAGCCAACGTATTTCGATGTATCTCTGTTTTTCACTTTATTGATCTCTTTTTGTAATACATCATCATCAATGGAATCGAATGAAAGATTATGTTCGTCAATCGTAAGGATAAATTCCTTATAGATTGAACGAATCGTGACTCCACTTACATCTGCAAGCGTTTTAATTTGATTTTGTGTACATCCACCACCATTGAGACGAGTTGCAAGATAGATTACGGTTCCTGCAACATTGGTTGGTGACTTTCCTGAAGTGATGCTACTATCTGCTTTCAAGACTTTATCAAGAATTTCTTTGACTGACTCTTCAATTTCTTCTGATAGACCCAATTCTTGAATGAATCGTGGTACGTAATCTTCAGGTGATGGTGGTGTTGCTTCAATTCCAAGTTCGCGTTGGAGCTTTCGCTGTGTTCGGTTTACTTTTGTATTGTCCGTTGTTACAGGAGAAGCATCAACAACATCACTAATCGAATATGGGATTCCTTCCTGCTTGCACGCAAGAACTACAGCGGCATCCGCTGATGTTTCAATTGCTCTCCCACTAAGTACTTCTTCAGATCGGGCACGATTAATGATAGCTGTGGCAATTGCTTTCACTGAATCGCTTAACCCCAGTTCATTCACTACTGCTTCAATCTCTTCTTCTCCGCGCCGTGTCGATGAGTGTTTTCGTGTCATGGTTTTTAAATTTTGGGAACCGAAACACTTAGAACGTCAAGTGTATTGGTTCGCCAATCTCAACGTATATAAACTATAGCGACACTACTATATAAAGATTATGTTAATAGTAGGGTTCATAGACACCTATTTTTTCAAAATGTCCACTTATCACGTTGATCAAAAGCAAATACTATTGACACATGTGCGATTAGTAATCTATATCAAGGCCATGTTTTACGAACGTAACTAATACATCTTCCATTTGTCCAACAGATAAGCAAGCACTGTTCAATACAAGATCGTAAATTGATAAGTCTCTAATATCAATACCATAGTATTTTTTATACCGTTTTGCTTCACTCTGTTCTCTCATTGACAACTCATCTGGTGTTTCATCACGTCCAACTGTTCGTTCCAACCTAACTTCAGGAGGGGCATCAATCCAAATCTTCAAATCTGCATACCCATCTGCGTGCCAACCAGATAGACGTGATTCTAAAATCAATCCAATCTCTGTGTTTCGTTCTCCTTTCGCATGTGCCTCTGCAATTTCTTGTAGTCGTTCATCTACTTCTCTATCAATTGACTCATCACTTTCAGCCGCAACTGTCAGTTCTTGGAGAGTCATTGACCTATCTTCTGCCATCTGTCTAAATATATCACCTCCACTAAGATGTTCATACCCCATTTGCTTCTTAAGAATTGTTGCAGTCGTACTAGTACCACTTCCGGGTGGGCCAGAAACTGTAATAAGTGGTTTTGATTTCATTATAATCAAATTAGTATTCCACCTATTTGTATGATTGGATTCGTTAATGTCTGAAAGCCCACTGAATAATATGAAAATAGATTCAATATTTTCTTTTACTGTGATATACTGAAATATATTTAAAACCCTGAAGTATAATACAGTTTGATTTATTTATTATAGATATGAGCTTAAAACGTATTGCGATTGGTGTTGGTTTCGGTGTTGCAGCAGTAGCTAAAATTTTCCAAGAAGTCAACGAATCAGAAAATGATGAATATGTTAATATTCCTGTAGAAGAAGAAACTGAATCAGATGATGTAGATGACGTAGATGACACAGATGACGTAGATGACACAGATGACGTAGATGACACAGATGACGTAGATGACACCACGGGTGTTGTTTCAAATATCTATCGTGAAATTGTTCAAAATGGAGATGGGATTAACATTCGATCAAACGTAGTTGAGAATGAAAACACATCAAAATTTGACTCAGATACATACACACCATTATTCCAACTTACAGGAGGAACACGGATCATTATTGAATATGTTGATGGTGAAGATGTTGATATTGAACACCTAAAACAATTTGTTAGCTTTAGAAAGACGGGCTACAAACGGATTGTCATTACTCAAAACGAACATGTTTATGACCTTCAAAACAAATTAGAAGATACGGTAGAAGGAAAAGTTACGGTTTGTACAGTAGAAAATCTAAAGAATTATCTTTAATTAATACGAGTTCAAATCCGTTTGTTGTTGGTTACTATTATTAGCTTTCTGTTGAGCTTTTTTTGCACGCTTTCTACTTCGAGCAGTTCTTTTTAAACTTCCCTTCAATCTTTTATCAATCACGTCAATAAAATCACTATTTTGTTCAATTCCAATATACTTTCTATCATTATTTTTTGCAGCAAGTGCAGTTGTTCCAGTCCCAATAAATGGATCAATAACTGTGTCTCCAACAAAAGAATATAATTTAATCAATCGTTTTGGGACTTCAACAGGAAACATTGCTGTGTGGTCAACACCAAGACTTTTTGGCTTGACTGGTTCAATTTCCCATATAGAACGGGTATATTCTTTCCATTCTTCTTTACTTAATTTGGATTCTTCTTTAACAGACTTCTTGGGGATTTCACGTTTACTATAATAATCATCAGATACCCATTTTCTAAATACTAAAATGTATTCGTGTTGTTGGTTTGCCATAAAGTTGGTCGGGTATGGATATGAACCAAATAATGCTCCGCCACCGTGACTAGCGAACGAATTTTTAATCCATAAATATTCATCAAACATATCAAACCCAACATCTAATGCCATATCAATGATGTATTTGTTTAATGGTATTCTATAAAATCGACCTTCTTCATCTGTTTTTCCTGTTGAAAATCCTACATTTATACAAACCTTTCCATCTGGTTTTGTTATTCTGAATAACTCTTCCATAACAGTTTCCATCATCATCTTCCATTGATCAATTGGTTTTGAATCATCATAATCGCCATAATTTTTACCAATATTATATGGAGTCGATGTTACTGTCAATTGTACAGATTCATCAGGAATTTGTGGAAGAATATCACAACAGTCTCCTTCAAAGATTTCGTTTTGAGGCAATTCGTCTTTCATATAGTATCTGGTAACGAGTGATCTATCATAAAATATTGGTATTAAATTGGGAAATATGCTAATCCATGAAAATCACTTCTTGTTCATGTGGTGAAGAATTATCTTTCGGTGGAACTAATAAAAGAAATACGGGTTTTAAATCATCGTCTGGAAAAATTCGCATCCGTGCTACATCACACATTTTGTAATCATTTAGTTGAACACGTTTTTCAACAAACTCATTCATAATTTGTTTTTCTTCTTTATTTAATAACCCATCTTTATCTTGTGTAATATTAAGTGGAGTTGCGTTACACATTACGTCCATTGATGGTGTTTCTTCCCAATAGCATTCAACTACCAAATCAATATATTCATGAACTTCTTCGATTGTATTCATTTTATTTTTACTTATAATATCGTTTTTAGTCAACTTGACTAATACTATCGGTTTTTGTTTGATTATTAACTCTTTAAGAATATTTGGTATAAAGTATTATTTATATTGAGTCTTTAATTTAGATATGGTAGTTGAATTTATTGCATCAAACATTCACATTTCCTTAGTTGGAATTGGGTTTATGATTCTGTGTCTTGAAGCAATTGCACCGGGTGGGCAATTTATGATTCCGGGTCTTTCACTAACATTAGCAGGTCTAACAAGTCTTTTGTTGGGAGGTATTGGTGTTATTCCACTTGCAGTATTAATTATTTTCTATGGAGCGATTTCATTCATGGGATACTCAAAATTAGATATTTATGGTGGAAGTGGCCAACAGCAAACAAGTAATGCATCTACGTTAGAAGGAAATCGTGGTCATGTAATTGAAACAGTTACAAAAACATCTGGAAGTGTAAAATTAGTCAATGGTGGATTTGCTTCGACTTACTCTGCCCGTTCAGAATTTGGTGATGATATTGATGAAGGAACAGAAATTATTGTGACTGATCCCGGTGGTGGAAATGTTATTACAGTCCGTCCGAAAGAAAGTGAAATTGATGATATTGACCGTGAACTATCAAAAGAAAAATCAACATCAAAAGAAATGAATGTGGAAACCGAATAGAAACTATTTACAAATAGTGTAATTTTCTAAGACGTAATTCCAAGCACTTCGATTTGTTCTTGGTATCTATTACGAATTGTTACTTCTGTCACATTAGCAACTTCTGCAATCTCACGTTGTGTTTTCTTTTCATTGCAAAGTAATGACGCCGCATATAGTGCTGCGGCGGCATATCCTGTTGGTGACTTTCCTGAAATCATGCCTTCTTCAGCAGTAACATCAATGATGTCTTTTGCTTTATCAACTACTTCTTCTGAAACATCAACTTCTGATGCGAACCGTGGAACATACTGTTTTGGATTGACTGGACGCATTTCCAATCCAAGTTCTTGAGAAATGTATCTGTATGTTCGTCCAATTTCTTTTTGTTTTACACGGGAAACTTCATTCACTTCATCCAATGATCGTGGAATTCCTTCTTGACGACATGCCGCGTATAAGGATGCAGTTGCAACACCTTCAATTGAACGACCACGAATGAGGTCTTGTTTTAATGCTGAACGATAAATCACACTTGCAGTTTCGCGGGCCGAACGTGGAACTGCAAGAGCCGAAGACATTCTATCAATTTCAGATAAGGCAAACTGAAGGTTTCTTTCGCCAGCATCTTTTGTTCTGATTCGTTCTTGCCATTTTCGGAGGCGATGCATTTGGCTCCGTTTTTCAGATGAAATTGAACGTCCATATGCATCTTTATCTTTCCAATCAATCATTGTCGTCAACCCTTTATCGTGCATTGTCTTTGTGGTTGGCGCACCGACGCGAGATTTATTGTCCCGCTCTGAAGTATTAAATGCACGCCACTCAGGGCCGTGATCAATTTGTTGATTTTCAATGACTAAGCCACAGTCACTACAAATTTTTTCACTTCCTTCAATAACAATTTCACCATCACACTCCGAACACGTATTTGATTCTGCCTCAGACTCTTCACTCTGAGATGTTTTTTCCTTCGGTTGAAAACGTTCACGCTCCCGAATATTATTAGCCATATATAACCATAGATAAATCAAAGCATTTAAAAGTTCGTGTATAAATCTTTTCCCAAGTATAAAGTTACCGATAGATATTTATGTATTAATGATTGATAAATTTAATACAATTACGGCGTTCAAATAATTAATAGAAATTACATACTACTTGGATCAAATACATCAACATCACCATCATCACTCACTGCACTCATTGCATCATCATCAGTTTCGTTTCTGTCTTCAGCTTTCTTTGGTTCAATATTTTCTTTTTCGGTATCTTTTGTGTCATTGTTTGATGCGTTTGGATTGAACACAGGAACATCACCAGACTCATCTAATTTTTCTGTATCTTCGTTTTGTTGTTCTCTCCAATCTGTGTAATCATCAGCATCACTATCTTCTAATTTTTTCTCATAGTATGCCATTGGATGTTTGATTTTCTCACACAAACTATCAGGGTTATGGCAATCTCCATAACTTTTCATAGTCGAACATGCTGGAACATTATATGTGACAGGGCCGGTATCACCACTAAGATGATCCATATGGTATCTTGCTCCCTCATCGAAATCAGGATGGACTTCCATCATCTCAATACTTTCATCAGTTGTCATACCAATGTTAACAAAGAATGTTCCAAGAGCAACTCGTGAATGATGATTCAATGGCTCTCCTTCTTGCAACATTGACAACAGCTTTTTCATGCATGGTGGGAACAAATCAGGAACAACTGAATCAATCTCTGTAATCAAATCACGTTTATCTAACTCATCATGGATTTCTGCACACATTTCCTTTGTAATATCAGAATCCTTGATTGGTTGTGGAACCTCAAACGGAAGTGCCATTGATTCACCACGTCCACTTTTTATTCTCTTTTTTATTGCTGCTTTCAGTAATGTATCAATGTCACCTGAATTGATTGTTATAATTCCATCATTTGGAGATTTATTAATTAAGTCCCAACCATCACCCCATGTATTGTTTGCTAATGGAAGATAATCGCATACTGATATTTCATACTGTGTTTTCACCTGACCGTTTACTGTTGTGCTAATCTTTGAAATAGAATTTAGTTCAAATTCAGATATAAGTTCATCACGATTTAATAGTTCATCTTTGTTTACGTTATAACTTGGTTCATCACGAACTGTTCTCATATCTTCAAGTACTCGGTTTGAGGCAGTTTTTGCTTCAGCAGTTGCATATCTATTTGTAAGGGAGTTTTCTTTAATTGTAGAAACAAGAATTCTTGATGCAGGATATGAAAGAAATTCAATAACTGGATCGCTATGCATGTCTCCTACTTCACGTTTTTTAATTGAAGTAAGGACTCTTTCTAACGCACGTTCACGAATCTTTTTTGCTGTTTCATTATTTTCACCAATAAAAATATCATTAATGCTAATATCTACATCACCAAGTTCATCTTTTGCCCCTTCAAGAAATGGGTATTTAGCGTACTTAGGATTCATTATCTTCTCTTATGTATTATATAGCAATAAAAACTATTATTCAAAACCTACATCAACGATGAATGAATAACTGAACTTGATCTACGTTTTCTATTTATTTACATTTATTCAATCCTAAATGACGATATTTTCGTCGTTATTTTAGGCAAATATCATTTATCAGGGTATCTACTATGGCCGTTTGATCCCCCATTACTTCCACCTTGTGGTTGCCCACTATGTGGGTTTTGTGATGGGTGTTGTCCTTGTTGTGGTTGTTGATCTTCCTTACCAGAATATGGATTATTTCCTTGTTTTTGTTGTGGTTGACTAAAATGTTGTTCATGATCTCTTTCTTCATTGAATTGACCACCTACGGCCCCTGTTGGTGATGGTGAAGTGTTTTCTCCTTCTTTAATTAAATCAGTAGCAAGTTCCACATCGGGAACATCTTTCATATAAAGATCACCGAGACTATCATCTGCTGTATTCAATTCAATATGGCCAATGTCTTGTGATGGAATGATCCAACTAATAACTGTTTCAATGGCTGGTCGGTGAACCTTATGATTTACCAATCTGTCAAATCTAACAGGGTCACGGGTTGTTGAAATAATACCAGATTTAATCCATACGGTGTCTGATGTAATTACATAGTATGTGTATTTCCGTTGAATCAACTCAGCCACAATGATAAATATCCCAATTGGAATAAGGATAAACATGTATAATCTCAGTTCTGGATGGACTGCGTCAAAATCAATTGCTCCAACAAAGGGCAAAATCAATCCAGCCAAAATTGCAAGAATACCAAGGCTTACTTGTGGGAAATAACGAACAATACTTGGGTGCGCCCACCAAATTACTTCCTCATTTTGACCCGTTTTTAACCATTTCTTTTTCTCAATCTCACTCATTAAAATCATATTTTATATACAGTTGCTAAAAGGTATCTAATATTGACCGATTAGAACTAACATAACTCAAAATTGTTCTTTAAGCCTGAAAAAATAAGTAGGAGTAGCATAAATAAGTATTTAATATGAAAGTTGCGTCACCATCATTAGTATCAAATCATACTGATGATATTATTAAATTATTTGATGATGAACTTGGTAGAGGGTTAATAACAAGTGATAAAATCAATAGATTCCTTCGTGAAAATAGTCAACAGTTCTTGATTGTTGGTTATCCTGATTCAACTGCAAAAAATCCACCAGTTGCATTTTATCATACACCACTTCCTGAAAAACAACGTGGAAATCCAGTTACAAAACTAGAAGGAAAGGTTGTTGGAGAACCAGTTGGAGTTTCCATTTGTGGTGTCTATTCTAAATCACAATTGGCTTCATATTTAAATTTTAGCGGCGATAATTACCCATCATTTCTTGATAACGTAGAAAGAATTGGAATTATTGATTTCTTTGTTGTTCATCACAAAGCCCAACAAAATAATATTGGAAGTATTTTGGTTAACAAAGCAACAGAATTGTTCCAGTACCAAAATTGTGAAATGATGATGTGCTTTTTACCAAAACAGTGGGACAGTTATCATGCAACGAAACGAATATTTAGTAATAATAGATACCGTCCAATGCGAGAATACGATAACTATTGGATGGAAGTAAGTCTTCAAGAAGGATACCATTGTAAAAATTGTGGCCCACCGCCATGCAAATGTACGTCAGTCTTAGTTCTTCGTTCATAGATTAGACAAAGGATTTAATAGGTTAAGGAATAAAGTTGTGTGTATGGAAGCGAATATGGCAGTAAAGCTTGAATCAGCAAGTGACGCTATTGGAAATAGCACAGAGCTTATTTCATTTTTCATCCGACCAGACAAAAGTATTTCTTCGGCCCGATGACTCATTCACCGTGAGCGTGAGCAAGCGGTAAATATAAAGTCAGATTCAACTCGAAATAATGTTCAATCTGCATTAAAACGTATAGAGACATGTTTAAATAATTATAACGAAACACCTGTTAATGGACTTGTTTTATTCTCAGGTGTTGTGAATGGTGAAGTGCAATCGTATGTGTTTGATGATTTGCCAGAGCCTGTTTCATATAATGATTATCACTGTGATAGATCATTCAAAACTAATGAGCTAAAGGAATTATTAAACCCGACACAAAAACATGGATTAATCGTTATTTCACGCGGTGAAGGAGCAGTTGGAATGACAACATCTTCAGGTGTTGAAATGATTGGACATTATAATAGTAATGTTCAGGGAAAAACTAGAGCAGGTGGCCAATCAGCACAACGATTTGCTCGTGTTCGTGAAACACAAAAACACAATTTCTTTAAGAAAATAGCAAAAATAGCAAATGATAAATTTATACAAGATGGAAAGCTTGTCCCTCAATCTATAATCATCGGTGGAACAGATATTACAGTGAATGATTTTATTGAGGCGAACGTTCTTGATCACCGTTTAAAAAATAATGTTTCTAACACATATTCAATTCATCATACAGACGAGCAAGGATTGAAAAATCTATATCAAATTGCACAGAATGATATTGTCGATAAAGAACAACAAAAAGCATCAAAAACATTGGATTTGTTCTTTAATAAATTAAATACCGAAATTGAGTCAGTTGTGTATGGATATGATGAAATAGAACACATTATTGAATGGGGGGCGATTGAAATAATTCTTATGAAAAATCCTTCAATGCTATCTAATCAACAAAAAGATAAGATAACGAATTGTGGTGGTGAGATTGTTGTAATTCCTGATAAAACACCAAAATATGATGAATTTGTTTCTGGATTTAATGGCATTGCAGCACTTTGTAGATACCCAATAAAATAATCATAAAAAGAAATGACAAAATAATACAAACTCATTAAACTATTGAGTGAATACGTAGTATATAATGGCTTCACAAAGCGATGAATTGTTTCCTAACATAACCGTCAAACGAACAGAAGAATTGAATGATTCATGGCGTGAAGCACCACGCGAATGGGGACATAGTAGACATTCACTTGCACCATATGTTGGAAGTTTTCCGCCGTCACTTAGCAAATATTTTATTGAATGGTTAAGTGATAACGGTCATGTTATCTTTGATCCATTTTGTGGGGGAGGAACTGTTCCATTAGAGGCAGGATTAAATGAGAGAATTGGTATTGGTAATGATGCACTACACTATGCTACTGTCATATCAAAAGCAAAATCAATAGTTGTCAAATCAAGTGAGTTAGAAAATAGAGTGAATGATATACAAAGAAAGGCAGAAGAAATCAATTATCCGTATGAAGGAGCTGATGTTGATGATTTGAAAGCGTATTTTTCTGATTATACACTTGAACAATTATTACGTTGGAAATCTATTCTTAGGAACCGTAAAAATGACAATATAGATATGTATATTGATGGATTGATTTGTGGTGTTCTTCATGGCCCTTCAAATATGTTTCTTTCAGTCTCTACAAAAGACACGTATTCATCAACACCTGACGCTATTAGAAATATTGTCTCTGAAAAAGGTCTTCAGTATCCAAAACGAGATATAAAGCGTAGTATTCTGAAGAAACATAGATTAGTGACAAAAAATAATTTGAAAACAGGTTTAAATATTTCAATTAAGTCTGGTGATGCACGTAAAGTAAATATTGAAAAAAATGAAGTTGATTTAATTGTCACATCTCCTCCGTATCTTCGTGTATTAGATTATACGTGGAATAATTGGGTTCGGTTATGGTGGCTTGGGAATGATCGTGTTCAACAACGTAATAAACTAGATTTAACATCAAGCACATCAAAGTACAAATCTTTCATCAGTGACGTACTTCTTGAAATGAGACGTGTCATTTCTGATAATGGGTTTATTGTATTAGTTGTTGGAGATGTTAAAAAACAACTAACGAACAAATCGCGTTTAATTGTCACATCAAAAATTATTGCTGAACAAGCTAAGAAAGTAGGATTATATCCAACATCAATAATTGATGATGACTATGGAGTTGAAGGAAGAACATATAGTATTTTTAATGATATAAAATATGATTACAACACGGAACAAGATGATATTCCAACTCCTATTGATAGGTGTCTTATACTATCTCCAAACAAAAATCAGTCTCTTCCTCAAGAGCCACATATTAATTGGAATATTGAAGACTATACAGGTCAAAAACCTCTTACTGATTGGAGTTAAAGTCAGAAAGAAGATTTGGTGGTAGCACATCTACATCACTACGCATTCCATCTCCATGAGTTGTATTTGATAACATTTCCTCCATTCCTTTTTGATGGCCTGCACCTATGACTGTAACAATTCTATACTCTTCTTCATCATCAGTTTCTTCACTAAGTGTAGGCTTTTCGCTTGCAATCCATCGAAGTTTTTCAACCATGTGACGGTTACGTTCAGCAATAAATGTGTTGTATGTGGTTGGGTAATTCTTCTCTAACTTATCAATTTCTGACGATAATTTTTTATTGTCAGTCATGCTTGATTTGTCATTGCGATACTTAATCATTTTATAAATTAATAGAAATACTGATTTAATCATTGAGAAAATCAATCTTAGTCCTTCTCGAATACTAATTCTTCTGATTAATTTATTGATTGTAAACCCCATTTCTTGGTCAATTAGAGCAACTTGGGTATTATTTTTCTCTGAAGTAGATAGTGCAGTTTCCATATCACTGTCTCCCCTGTTTAATCCATTAAATTTCTTCATTGTATTTTGTAAAAGGTAAGATACAAACAGTACAATAAACCCTAATAATTGGCGAGGTTTACGAACAAGCGACAAAAGATCAGAAATTGATGCATTCCTTTCCTCTTTGAATACATGCTCTTGTTCGTCATTCTGATGCCTTTCTTTTAGTGCATTAAAACGTGGTTTGCACAATTCTATAGCAACAATATTAGGGTCAATATCTTCAATTGTTTTATTTACTAATCTTCCACTATCTTTTTCAACGTGTGAAGTAGGAACAATAGTAATAACAGTGTCTCCGATAACTACTTCAGATACTTTCATATATAATATTATGTTTCATAGAGTAAAAAAGATTCATTGTTTTATGAGTTTGTTTGATAATTTAAATACTGATTGAACTTCTGATGATGCGTAATCATATAAGAGAGATTTAATTTCTTTTTGGGCCTTCTCATCTTTTAGTTTTTTATTATTTTTGTATGAGATATAATATTCACCTAAAACTGAAATATCTTCACGGAGGACTTTTTCAGTACAACTATTAGATGGGTCGCGCCATTCTTCTGGCTTCAATCCATGACTATAATCATCAATATAAATATTAAGAAGTGTGATATTTAATTTACTACAAACATCACGTAGCGTATTATAATCACCGTATTTTTTCCATGCCATATTATGCAAATCAATATGATTGAACCGCTCTATTACATCTCTCACTTTATTTACTAACCCTGATTTATTCAACTTGTCTTCTAAAATCTCTGCACGTCCACGTAGATGAATGAAGTCAAAAGCTTCACCATTATAGGTATAAATTATATTACTTTCATATTCTCCATCAACAATTTCTGTTAACCAATCAATGGATTCTTCAATCATTCGCCATTCATCATGTGGTGATAAAGATTCTCTAAAAAATACTTTTGTATTAAATGAATCAGTGACTTTTGTTGTCAATGCAATAGAAAAAATCTCAAAATAGTCTGATTCAACAAAATGATCAGGTTCAGAAGGATATTTATTAGGATTAATTGTTTGTATGCCCAACGCGAACTCACTCATTAATACTTCTTCTAACGTCCCTAAATAAAAGACTGGCTAATTTTTCTTGATGAAAGAAAATAAGCAGAAATAATAAACCAATGCTTTATAAATATTACAGTATGTCCAGTTATGGAATTGGTGATTTTATAAGAGATATTATATGTGAGGTTGATGCAGCATGTGATGTATTATCAATTATACTTACTATAATTAGTTTGATTGGAACATACTCAACTGAAATATTCATCATTATTTTTGCAATACTAATGATTGCATCAAGCATTACAATGTACTTGTACCTTACACAGCCAAACGAAAGAGAAGGAAGAAAACTTCGTTTTGAAGATTAATTGTTGAAAATTGGATCGTTTTCTCCTTCAAATTCGTATTCAATGGTAGTGATAATCTCAACCTCAACATCAGTACCATCTTGGAGTGGGGTAGGAATCTCTTTTTTACTCTGCACAAACTCACCCATTGAGTGATTATGGAGTTTATTATTATAGTTGTGCATCGTCATAGCATCTGCACCTCCATCCACAATGACATCTGCACTAATCACTGTAGCATCATCTGTAACATCAATGGTTGCTTTGTCGCCACTAATGTCTTCAACGTGTGAAACAGTCTTGACTGCATCAAGCTGTTCGATGGTTTCTTTCACTTTTTCAATTCCATCAACTCGAATTGTGATTGGAATTTTCTCTTCACTACTGTTCTTACCATCTTCTTGACTGAATCCGAATATGTTTTTCATTACCTATTATAATGGCACATGGGTATATAAAACTTATGATAATGGTATGTATTTAGACATAAAAATCGTTCATTTCACTACTAATCGTGTGAAACAACGTCAGATTTGTACTTCCAACCATATTTTTCTTCCATTTTGTCAATATAGTCCGACAATTGGGTGCCATTTAACTCTATTGATTTTGACGCGACATCTACAAACTCATTATCTAAATTATATGTATACGCGATTATTCTATCTTTCAGTCCATAATAATAGATTGCAATTCCAGAATCAAGCACACCAACTAACTGTTCAACTATTGCAGTTCTATCAGTTGAAATGTTTTTCAAGTCTTTACCATATAATTCTAACTCCGCAAACTTTGGATATGTTCTCTCATCGAATTTTCGTTTTGTGGCAGTGATTTCCAACGCATTATCAGACAATAATGCCCATTTATTATTTAGAATGAAATCACCAATATCATCATATTTTGTCTCTTTCAGTAGCACATTTTTAACAATAGATACATTTCCGTCTTCATTCTTACAAAATAATAGATTTTTGTGGTTTTTTGTATAATATATTCCCCCACCACCTGTTGTTACACCAATAAAAAATGATCTTTCTTCATTTTCAATTTTCTCATCAACTATATTATCTTTCCAATCTGTGGGGACAAAAGAACTAACTATTGATCCATCAGGAATACCATTTGGCCCAAAATTACTGTCCTTTGTCATAATACTTCTTTATTATCCCTCTGTAAATATTTTTCCTTTGTTTTATTTATTGAGCTTTTTCCTCATGTCTGAATTAATTACATTATCTGTCCTATCTTTCTTTGAAATTTTTCCACCCATTCGGTGTTTAAATGCTGCAATACATCCCTTTGTCTTTCCGAACATTTCCCCAATAGAAACATAATCAATATTATGATACATTAGGGCAAGAACTTCAGATTCTCTATTACTAAAGTATGTTTCATCAGCCACAATCTCAGCATAGCATGTATTACACAATTGTCTTTCTTCACCAGATGGGAGGGGATAATCAGTCACATAATTGTCTTTATTTGGATTGTGTTGTGTTCCACAATCATTACATGTGATTGCATTTTCTGAAATGAGAACATTGATTTGTTCCCCAATACTTTGTTGGTCAGTTCTCACCCACGCACTCACTTCGTTTATATTGGGATTGTCACTGATAGTTTCTAAGTCAATGGTTCTCTGTGGCGTTTTCATTTTGTTCCCATCACTATCGGTAATTGTTGTACTAGATGTTACAACATTTTCGTGTTCATCAAATTGATATGTTGTTTCTGTATTATATTTTTTGTTACTGTGAGATTCAAACGTTCCTGATACATTTGCAGAGAATGAATCAATCGTTTCAGCAGTAAAGTCAAAATTAATACTCCAATTATTATAACTATACATATCTTCATTTGTTTCTCCTTCAGAAACAGTTACTACAAGAACATCATGTGCAGTAAGCTTTTCAAGTAACTTATCAAGACGTTCATCAACTGCAATATTTTGTGCTTCACGCGCATGACATGATGCAGCAGCTTCACGGTACGTATCATCGTTAATTGTTCTATCATCAATAACATTCCACTCTTCTACACCACACAGCATTTGTGTGTACGTTGGAGTTTCAAGAATGAGAGAAGTACTACTATGATTGCGTAGTAGGTTTACATCATTAAAAATAGCAGTTTGAACATCTTCAAGAACTGAATGTAATTTTTCTACATCAACATCCATTTCAATTGCAACTGTTTCAACAACGTTTGTATTAATTGGGTGTGATCGAAACGTATCAGGCATAAGGAACACTAGTATTTTAATACACTTAATAATTTACATTGGTTGTATAGTTATATTGTATATTAATTAACATTAAATGATATATTACTGGATTAATAATATGATATATGATGAAACAATTGATTACGATTGTTGCAGGGTCACGTTCGATTTCTGATAAAGAAATTGTTGAAAATGCAATTAATGTAGCTCCATTTGAAATAAGTGAATTAGTATCTGGAAATGCTAATGGTGTTGATAAACTTGGTGAAGAGTGGGCTAATGAAAATGGAGTTGATGTAGAGAGATTTCCTGTTACCCAATCAGATTATAATGAGAAAGGAAAGAAAGCACCACTGGATAGAAATGAAGATATGGTTGAGTATGCTGATGCATTAATTGCAGTATGGGATGGCAATAGTAATGGTACTAAACATATTATTGAGTATGCAAATAGAGAAGGTATTGTTGTTTATGTTCATCATACTGAAACACTTTCATTAGATCAATTCGTTACTAAGTGAGCTACCCTTAATTTGTTTATTCGTTGTTTTCTGAAAAACTTTCACCTGTACTTATTTGTATGTTATTATCTTGTTGTGGGAACGGTATTTTTATACCTTCTTCTTGATACCGATTCTTTATTCGTTGTACAACTGTTGATATTGTTACCCATCTTTGTCTTGACGTTGGTTGGTTAATCCAAAACCTTAATTCAATAATAATTGATGAGTCTCCAAATTTCTTTGGGATAGCATCTGGTTTTGGTTGTTTGATTATTTTTTCAGATTCATTCATTTCTTCTATTGCAATTTTCGTTGCTTCTTCAATATCTGTTTTATAATCAACACCGACATCAACTGATAAGCGTAATCGTTCTTGTTTACTTCTATTAATTATTGTTTGTGATGACACTTCTTCATTTGGTATAATGATTATTTCTCCATTAAAACTTTTAATTCTTGTATTTACGATTGTTATTTCATTCACAATCCCTTCTTCCCCTCCAATTTCAACCCAATCACCAATTTCAAATGGACGTGAAAACATAAGCATTAGACCAGAAATGACTGATCCAAGTGTTTTCTGTGCCGCAAAACCAACAATAATACCAAGGAAACCAGCACCAAGCAGAAGTCCACTTAGATCAACTTGCCATACTGATAATATAATAAAAATAACTGTAATGAATATGATTATTTGAACAGAACGAATGATAATTTCTTCTTCGTGTGCATTGAGCCTTGCGGTTCTGGAACTGAAATGTCTAAACCGTTCTTCTATTATTTGCGTAATGAGATATGTTCCAATAAGCAAAAACAATGTTACTATTGAACGGGTCAGTTGTGGAATATAACTAATTAACCCATTATATAATACACTGATGTAGAACATTTGATCCCATACAAACATTAGAATTAAAATTGATGCGAGTAATGTTTGTACTTGTAGTGTATATATTAGAACTAATTTTTGAAACAACCACTCCATGTGTTTTTGTGGTATAAGAATTACTTGTTCATATCCAAGCTTTTTAATTTGATTTGTTATAATTTTACATGTATTTGTAATAATATATGGAATTGCATAAATTGTGATAAAGATAGTGCTAAATATAGTAATTAATGTAAAAATTATTTGTAGTTCATATGAAGTGAACATTGAAAATTGTAACTGTAGTGGAGAGTGAAACATATTATTTATACCATTTTAAATATATTATATAACGTATTGGTTGTTATTGAGTGGACAAATATAAAGTTATACATTAATATATGTCACTCTTTGCCAATCAACAAGTATATTTCGCTTTAGCACACAATCTCAAATATGAAGTGTAATAATAGTAATATTAGTCGTCGTAAAGCTCTCCAAATTGGTGGAAGTGTTGGTGCAATTGTTTCATTATCAGGTTGTCTTGATGTACTTAGTGGAGATGATAAATTTGAGTGTACAGATTCAAATGCTGTATTATACTTTCCACATAATTTGTTCATTGTTACAGTTACTGGTGATGGAACAAATAATGCTACTACTATGAAGAATGATTTATTGAGTGAAAACTATCATGCTGAAACTCGTCCAACTATTAATGTTGAATTGGCTGAACAAGAAGTAGAGCGTGGGGATGGATTTTACTTGATTCTTATTGGTGATTTTACTGAAGAAAAAGTTGAAGAATTATTAGTTGAATATGAAGTTGACTATACAGACATTAAAGAGACTGATGGAATCATGCAACGCCTTGTAGGAGATTTCCCCAATTATAGTAGAACAGATATTCTTACAAAACGATTTGAATATGTAACTGAAGAATTAAAAATTCAAGCAGGGTTAGACTTGCCAACAATGAATAAATCTGGAAATTACATTGAAATTGTTGATCCAGAATCAGATGGAAGAGTGAATGAAATTAAAAGTATTTTTGAACCGCGTGGAAATGTTGAGTTCAAACTTAGTAGTCAATCACTTGGAGATGGGGTTATAACATTCAAAGGTGATGACGAAGAATTGATTCCTGTTGGGTTTGGGTCATTGTCAGAAGATGAATGGCGTGTAGATAAAGATTCAATTTCAATTGTACATACATCAGAAGAAAGTAGAGCAGTTGTATTCCAAATGGATGATAATGGTTCTGATTACGCCGGAATGCTACGACAGGCAGAAAATCCATCTGAAGAAGAAATTGAAGTTTATATTGATGGGGAACTGCTGTATTCACGAGATTTATTACCACAAGAACAAGACCCTCCTGAAAGTGGTTTCTCAGGTGGTGGTGATTTTGGAGCAATACAAATGAATGATATGGAAACAATTGATGCAGCACGTTTAGCTACTGCACTTTCGTATCCGGCAAAAACTCCATGGCCGGGCGAACGTAAGTGTTAAAATAAATTGTATATTTTAAACCAAACGTATTATTCACGAAGGTCAGCAACAATACGTTCCACTTCAACTAATACATCATCTAACTCTGTATCTTTTGAAGAATCAACAACAATAAATCTCTCAGGATTTTCTTCAATTAATTTTTTGTACATACGGTACACATTATCAAGATATTCTACTTGTTCAAACTTATTTCCTTGCTCACTTCGTTTAACAGCAGTTGAAGGCTCTACATCAAGGAAAATAGTCTTATCAGGGATACGTGTCCATGGTTCGTGAATTTTCTTAATATACTCCATTGGGTTTGGAACAATTCCTTCCAATGTGACTGCTTGATACGCACACCGAGAATCATAATACCTATCAGAAATAATTATTTCATCATTTTCTAAAGTGGGTTCAATAACCCGTGTAAGATGATCTCTATGATCAGCAGTATATAGTAACAACTCTGCCAATGAATCAGAATCATCTTTATTCAATGATTCATACACTGCGTCTCCATACCATGAATTAGTTGGTTCACGGGTGAACTTCAATTCAGGAAACTTCTCTTGAAGATGTACCCATGATGTAGTTTTACCGCTTCCGTCGATTCCTTCTAACGTAATTAGCATCTATTACAAACAAATGAGGACAGATAAATAAACATTGAGGTTCTTGATAAGAAGCCAAACCTTGAAGATATGTGACTTATAATAATATATTATGTCAACAAAAATCATCAAAAGTAGTGATATTTTCTCCCTTTCTCCATCATCTGAATTTGGTAATGTTGTAAATAATGTTTATAATATTGTTAAAACTGAACAACCAAATGAATACGTAGAATGGAAAAATAGTCGTTCATCTGTTCCTAACAAATCTCAAAAAACATGGGAACAATTTAAAATTGAAGATTGTAATGCAAGCCTCTTTCTTTTCTCATTAGAAACGGCCCATTCTTTGGCATCACGACTATTATTGATGGAAGTGATGAGAGATAACAATATGATTACTTTCACCAATGAGAGCAAAAATTCAGATGATATTGGCCTTCTGTTCCAACAAACAGTTGGACAGTATTTTCCACAATTAAAATTGAATGACTATTATAGTTGGTGGTACAATAACGAAACAAATAACGAATTTAATATTTCTGTACATGAACTATTTGAAGAAATTGAATCATTAAACGAAATTAATAACGATTTATTAGGCCAACTGTATCAAGAAATGTTTGATACAGAAGGAAGAAAAGAAATTGGTTCATTTTATACACCATCTGATGTTGTCAATTTCATTCATAATGAAATAAACGTATCTAATGGTTCAAAAATAATTGACCCATCGTGTGGATCAGGTCGGTTTATCATTCCATTGTTAGAAGAACTTTCATTAAATGATTATTTAAAAAATAATATTGGAATAGATATTGATCCATTTGCTGTATTGGTTTCTCGAATACGGTATGCGATTGTGTTATCTAAACAGTTAGACACTATAGAAAAGCATTCTATCATTCCAATATACCAAACTGACACATTAACTAATATTTTTTCTGAAAAAAGAAAACAACAGACTTTTCAAAGTATTGAAGAAAACAAAACACAGTCAATTTCTGTTCCTAACACAAAAGAAAATATTAAAATTCCAAAAAATAACCGTAAAATTTCTGGTGAGAAAATGTACGATATTTACTCTGTTTTTCTCAAACAATCACCTCATAAAATAAAAGAATGGAATGAGAGTGATAGTTACAAACTGTGCCAAAAACATAGCATTAGCCCGCACATGACTATTCATGATAGTTTCAATAGTATTAAAGAATTAATTGAGCCAATTGAAAGTGAAAATCATAGTAATAAGATTAAAACTGAAATTATTAATCTTGTTCTTGGTGGAATTGTCAAACAATATTTCTCATTTGATACTATCATTGGAAACCCTCCTTATATAAATATCAAAAATATTCCTGATGAGAAAGAAAATGAATATAATGAAATGTATGAATCTACATCAGGAAGGTATGATCTATACGTATTATTTATTGAGTGGGCACTTCAAATGGTAGATGATGATGGGTATGTTGGTTTTATCACATCTAATAAGTTTATGAGAACAGGATATGGAGATAGTATTCGTGACAATATTGTAGAAAATTACACTATTGATAAATTGGTTGATTTTGGTGGTATTGATGTTTTTGAAGGAGTGACAACAATGGCTTCTATCATTATAATTAGAAATATTAAAGAACATGATAATGACATAGATTATATCAAGGTAATTGATGAAGATAGTGTAGATAGTTATAAAGATATTATTAATTATTCATCTGATTTTACTGGAATTGAATCTTCTTCAGTTCCACAAGAATATTTGGCTGATGATTTTTGGAAACTGGTTTCACCAGAAGTAAGAAATATCACTGATAAAATAATAGATAATAAATTTAGTACTCTTGAGGATGAGTGTGTTGGTATTCGCCAAGGAATTTCGTCAGGGTGTGATGACGTATTTATAGTATCGGAAGACGAGATAGATAAATGGAATCTTGAATCTGAACTGATTGTTCCGTTAATTAAGGGAAGTGATGTTCGCCGTTGGAATGTTACTTGGAGTGACAATTATACAATCTATCCATATGATAAAGATGGTATGGTAAACATCAACGAGTATCCAAATATTAAATCATATTTAGATAGTCATCAAGATGATCTTGAAGATAGATATTGTGTTCGTAAAGGAAGGGCAAATATCTATCAGTATGATGGCTCCCGAACATCATCTGTATTTGAAGGAACATGGAAAATTGTTACACCTGATATTGCACCAGAAAATAATTTTTCTCATCCAAACGGATATGATTGTTTTAAAAATACAGTATATGTAATAACGTTTGATGGGTCAGAAAACTTTTCACGAAACGAATTACTTGCAATATTAAATAGTCCAATTGTTGAATTTCTTATTGATCATCAAAGTCCAAAACTTCGTGGGGTCAATCGAAGGTATAAATCACAGTACCTCTCATCTATTCCATTACCAAAACCAAATCCAGAAATCAAAAAACATGTTCAAAATATTATTGATAATGGTAGCCCTGAAAAAGATGTATTCAATTGTGTACGTAAAATGTATGGATTAACAAAACATGAATACGAAATCATTCGTGAAAAAGTAGATAGATAAATATCAATTATTACTTTTCATTTTTAGAATTAAGTGATGGGATATTACTCAAGTCAGAACACTCCAAACAATCATATGTTACTATTCTATCTTTTGATTGAATTTCTATGTCAAAAGTATATAGATTTTTTTTGGTTTCATGTTTGATTGCTTCACCTGAATCTTTTCCACATAAAACACACTTATTGTTTTCTTCTTTTAATGATACTTTTGAATAATTAGTTTCTGTTTTCCATCCAAACTTTAATCCTTCACTGTTCAATTTTGTATATGTGTTATAGAATAGGTATCCAACATAACTATAAAATAATACTATTCCAGTTAATGAAATTATAGATGACAATTGGGCACCGAAAATGAACGGACTAAATATTGAAATGGAAAAATATAATAGTGCTGCTGGAATTATTTTTTCAAAGTTATCATTGATATAACCCATATCGTTTTCTAATAATTCTTTTTCTGTTGTTTTATCTAAATCAGAAAAAGGAGTATCATCTATTTTTGTTTCGTCAATTTCGTTTTCATTTACGCTTTTCTGTTGTTTCTGCTTTTCTTTTTGTGTTTGTTCTTGTCCCATACTTAATTATGCTCTACTTCTTTTTCTTTAAAATTTTCTTTACTGTTTATATTTATATTTGCTTCCTGTTTTTGTCCGTCTGCACTTTGGCTTACATTTATTTCTCCATTCACGTTATTTAGGTTTATATTTGTTTTTTGGCTTGTGTTCTGGTTCATTTCTTGGCTTAGATTTAGGTCTATATCATCAGATGTAGTGTGTTCATTGTCGTTGTGGTCTTTATGTGTATTTGTTTCCATATATGGACTACAATTTCTACAATTGAATGTTGGACTGTTTTCTTCAAATGTGTATAATGTTAAACCAGCCAACACTAATTCTTTTCTTGCAACTCTTTTTTCTCCACAATCTGCTGTATCTTCACAAATAAGACAATTTTCTTCACCATTGATTTCTTTATGTTTAGATTTTACTACACGATTTCTAACACCAATACTATGCCACTGGTACGGCAATTCATCAATCCCATCAAATGCCATATTTTTCATCATAAAGAATGCGGTGAATAGCATAATTGGAACTGTTATTGTCCCAATTGCCATCGTAAATGGTAATAATAAGAAATGGATGAATAGTGTTGTTATATTAATCAAGAAAGCAATATCTGTCTCTGTAACTTTCTCGAATATGTATTCAGGAACTTCGTCTTGCGAAACAAATTCTTTGCTTTTAATATGTTCTTTCAGTGTCATTGTTTTATTTTATAGTTATGTTATTTGGTTATTAACAAGGTTTCTATAATAAGTTGTTATGAATCTATCTACTAATGTGTTTTGTTTTAAACCCGTTTTGTTATTAAGGGATGTTTTTAATTATAATAGTATGAGCGATAAAGATAAGGATGGAAGTGGTATTTTAAACAAGTATATTAATTCACAAAATACTGTTGTAGGGTGGATTATAGACATTTTAATAGCTCTTATCATTGTTATTGCTATTTCAAGTATGTTGTACATGTATGCTGGTGCATGGCCTCCATTCATTAATATTGGGAGTGGCAGCATGGAGCCTAATATTCAAACTGGTGATGTAGTTTTAGTTGTTGATAAAGATCGTCCATTGGATGACGAAGTTCCACACAAACATGGAATTATTACAAAGTATGCAGTTGAAGACGCCGAGAATGAATATAATTCATTTGGTTCAAGTGGTGATGTTATTGTGTACAGAATTGATGGGTTCCCAATACGGATAATTCATCGGGCACATTTCTATGTTGAAGAGGGAGAAGATTGGTATGATAGAGCAAATCCAGAGTATCTTGAATCTAACAGTTGTGAAGAACAAGAATACTGTCCTGCTCCACATGATGGGTTCATAACAAAGGGTGATGCAAACCCATTGTATGATGTAGAAAATAACATGGCTCCGATTCCACCTGAAGATATACACTCAAAAGCAGAATACAAAGTGTTCCCATTCTGGTAAATGGTTTGAACACTATTTATTAACTAATAATCTATCACTGAATGTGGACTTAATCTTATAAATATTGTAGAACCATTTGTATTAATGTAGTCCTTGTTGTTTCAGAACCAATTAAAATAACAAATAGTGTTAGTGAATATCCAACTTTATTCAATAATGAATTAGCAGTTTCATTTGCTGCTTTTACAAGATCAAATGTATATTTATCATTTTTTACTGGTTTAAATGGACGCAATCCCATTGGTGTGATAATGTCTCCAAAGAAGTGAGAAATGATTCCCCATGTGACACTAAATCCACCAAATAGAATGAGAAATGCTGCCATCCCAAATGTTAATTCAACTCCAAGTTCTGTTACTTGTTCAATACTTCCAATTTGGTTAATTCCAATTGCAATAACTGTTAAGAATAGTGATGTAAGAATTCCCATTCCTAACGCAAACCAAACTGTGTGAGTTGGCCCACGGTGTTTAATTGAACTAATTTTTATATCAATGTCAGGTAACATTGAAACTGACATCGCTAATGCCCATCCATATCCTGCAACGAAGATGAGATTTTCATCAATAAGTAATAGAATGAGAATGATTGGAGCATACGCAATCATTGCCATTCCTGAGTGTCCTTTTCTATGCATTTGTTATAAATCGTATGTCTCGTTGTATATAATTTATTACCTTACTTTATTCTGTGGATTAAAAAATAAAGACTCAAAAGATAAGTGAATTGGGTTAAAACCTTTCTATCATGGATAGTAACGAGTTGGAGAAATCACTTATAGAAAATGTTGATCTGCATCATGATCTTATGTCAGCAGTTGATTTATATCCTACTGAGCAAGAAGATTATGTGACTGAAAACTTTCTAAATGCAATGATAGAAAGTGAAGATGATAGAGAAATACTTGTTGACTTATCTGTTTTAACTGAGCGGGATGAAGAAGATGGATATGAGTGGACTAATTTTGAAGAAACTAAATCTATTGTTTATCAAACACCTCTTTCAGTTCCCATGGTTGAAACAAAACCATTTGGAAAAATTCCAAAGATACTGTTAGGAAGTATGATTTTACTTTCACCGGGTATTAGATACGCTCCTATTCGTGACACTATTGCACCAGCCATTGATATATTCCTTGGCCCAATTGTTGAATCAACTTCATTCTTCATTGCATTAGTATTAATTTCATTTTTCACTTCTTTTGTATCGGTCATTGCACAACGAAAGTTGAAAGATGTTGAAAAGATCAAAGAAATTCGTAAGCAAATTGATCTCATTCAGACAGAACAGTATCGTCTCAAACAGAATGGTAAGCATGAAGAAGCAGTTGAATTTAGAAACTCGTTCATTTTTGATGAAAATGTGTTTTTGAAACTTCCACGAGAACTGTTTAGAACAATGCCAATTGTACTGAGTGCTTCGTTGCCAATGTTTATTTGGATGATATGGTCTGTCAATGTTGTGGGTGTATCTGATACAATTCCATTACCATTAATTGATGGAGTTGCATGGAATGATACATTCCTTTTCATCATTCCAGCTTGGATTATTGTGTACTTTATCATTTCAATGTGTGCAAGTATAATCTTGAAACTTGCTTTCAGGGCTATCGAGTAGTATTTTTGTTTTGAGATTACCTGTGTTAAGCTTTTTATGTTAGTAAGTCGTATTATTTAGGTGTAATGAAATTAGCCCTAATTGGCGTTGGACAAGCTGGTGGAAAGATTCTTGAAAAGTTCGTTAAATACGACAATAAACATAAGACTGGAATTGTTGTTGATGCGCTTGCTGTAAATAGTGCATCTTCTGATATGCAGGGTCTTAGTCTGCCCGATAAAAAGAAAATTCTCATCGGTCAATCAACTGTGAAAGGGCGTGGTGTTGGGACTGATAATGAACTTGGTGCGCAGGTGATGCGTGAAGATATTGAAGAAGTTCAAAGTAAAATCAATGAGTTGTCTGCACACAAAGTGGATGCTTTCCTCATTATTGCTGGTCTTGGTGGTGGAACTGGTAGTGGTGGTTCTCCTGTTCTTGCAAACCATCTACAGCAACGATACCAAGAGCCTATCTATGGGCTTGGAATCCTTCCAAGTGAAAGTGAAGGGGGAGTTTACAGTCTAAATGCTGCCCGCTCCTTCCAATCATTTGTTGAAGCTGTTGATAACTTGATGGTATTTGACAATGATGGATGGAAACAATCTGGTGAATCTGTTAGTGAAAGCTATAACCAGATTAATGAAGAAATTATGCGCCGCTTTGGTCGTTTGTTCAGCGCAGGTGAAATCGAAGCCATTAGAGGAGATGTTGCAGAAAGTGTTGTTGACGCAAGTGAAATCATCAATACATTCGATGCGGGTGGCCTCACGAGTATTGGATATGCTGAGGAAGTGATTGAAGAAAAGAAAAATAATGGATTTTTAGGGCGGTTTACTGGTAGCAAAAAGAAAAGTGATGATGAAAATCGTGGGTCAAATGTTAATCGAATTTCAACGCTAACACGAAATGCAACACTTGGACAACTTACACTCCAATGTAATGTTGAAAGTACTCAGCGTGCCCTTCTTCTTGTGAGTGGCCCACCTGAATACTTGAGTCGAAAAGGAATTGAAAATAGTCGAAAGTGGCTTGAAAACCAAACAAACTGTATGGAAGTTCGTGGTGGAGACTACCCCCTTCCAAACTCTGACAGTGTCTCTGTCACTGTTGTTTTGTCTGGTGTTACAGATGCACAGCGTGTGCGTAATATGCAAGCACTCGCTGTTGAAACACAAGATAGCATGGAAGAAATTCAAAACCAAAGCGAAAAGCAACTTGAAGACTTAGTCAAAAACGATGATACTAAAAAGATTGACGACCTTTTCTAATTCCTAACATCAGTAGTACTATTTTCTGTTTAATATACACAGTAGTATCAACTAACACATTTCTTTGGTTGACTTGCACCCTCAACTTTTAGTATATACAGAGACAAAGTAAGATATGGATAAAAACGACGAAAATGATGAACTTCGTAAAGAAGTGAATGACCTTCGTGAAGAAATGGTTGAGCTTCGTAATATTCTACAAGAAGAACGTAAGACCAGAACTGAAGAAAGTACAAACACGACTCCATTTGATAGCTTTAATTTCCCATCTGCTGGTGATATTCTTCATTTTGCAAACGAATACACCATCCCTGCAATCATTGGACTTCTTGAGGTAAATATCAAGCTTCTAAAGGGACTACAAGGTGGTCTTCGCGTATTTGATCCACAATATGAACGTGGAAATGGTGTTAGTTCTAAATCAAGTGTTGGAAAATCAATGTCAACACTACGTGAAAAACTATCTGATATAAACATTGATTCAGAAAATAATACCGTCAATTCATCGGTCAACGATGTTGTTGATAAAATTGATGATATTCTTGTTGATCCAAAACAAGAACAAAGTGTGGATAAAACCGACAGTGAAAAGGCTGTTCAAAAAATGCAAGAAAGCATTGATAAAGCACATGATGAAAACGATGAATCTGAAGATGACAACCAAAATAAAAATGAGAGTGATGAATCACAACAAAGTAATGAAAAAGATAAAACAGAAACCGTTGATGTCCAAAGTGAATTAGAATCAATTAAGAAATCTGTTGGAAACAATTAGATTTATTCATTTCTATATTTAATATTTATTAAATAGTTACAATATAATAATGTCTGAAGAAAATAATCAACTAACACAAGACGATTTAACAGACTTAGATACTGCTATTATGGAGTCTGTCCCAAGTTCTGAAGAACTTAATAGTGGTATCCAGAAAAAATACAGCGAAAGCTTCTTTACATTGATTTATATTTTTACGCCAACTATCATTGGTATCAATATTCTTCTGATGGATGAAACCATTTCAGGAACATACGCAAGTGCATTAATCGTCTTTTCTGGAATCCTTGCATTCGTTTATGGCCTAATGGCATTGTTGGAAGATAATAAAAAGAACTATATTCGACGGCGAATAGTTGAAATGGCTTACTTGCTTCCATTACTATTATTCTCATTTGATCGTATTATTTTCCAAGACCGTGAAATAATATTGGTTGAACCAGATTGGATTACAATTATTATACCGGGAACTGTATCGGCAATTGTTGTAATTTCCGGTTCAGTTCTTGGATGTATAGCTTGGGTTGTAATTAAGCTAAATTATAAAAAATATTAGTTAAACCCCAATTATAGAAAGCAACGATACTGCCATATCACCATACGTTAACGAAATAATAAGCCCAATTAGTATGGGGACAAAAAATGGTGTTCCGGGTGATACCCATACATTTTCCCGCGTATTAATCAATTCATATGCATCATTCAGTGTATTGGGTGTAGCTCCATGATTATACTCTCTTTGTTCAAGATATTCTTCAGCAATTTCTTCTTCCATTCCAACTTTTTCATTTTCTACTCTCCACTTAGTGTACCCATTGAGAACATCAAGATCAATTCCAGACCTTGTAAACCCATTCTGTGTCTCAAGTAATTTTCCGTATCTTTTATCTAATGTTTGAACATTTCTTGGCAATCCAAGAAACATAACTGGCGAAAAGTTTCTTTTAACACTGTTTAGTATAATGAAGAATGGAAGAACTACTAATCCAATTAATAAGGCATTTCCAAATATAGTCAGTGGAAAAATACCATGTTCAGGTGTTACAATAGGAAACACTGAACCATACATAATAAACGAAGGAGTACTTGGAAACACGAATCCAAATAAAATAAGTGCTTTCACATCTGCTCCACCAAATCCACCTACAGTGTACACGAATAACGAAAACGGAATAGTAATTACTAACGTTAGTAAAGTAATATAGATAAACCTACTTGGTTGAACAAAATTACCGCTGTAGATATTCCAAACATCTATTGCAAATGCTATAACTGCAATTGCAATAACGGGAATCCATGTTTTATTTGGAACACGCCTTGTTTTTATATCACTCCACGCGGCCCACAGCAATATTGGAAGAATGAATAAACGAATAATATCAGATTCAATCATATGATTACATCTTTCTAATCCAAGAGTACTAAATGCTCTGAATATTTCAGTACTTATCGAAAATTATTTTCCTGTAACATTTAGATCATCAGCCGTAATGTTAANGCTATCTGGTGTTTCATGAACAAAGATTTTTGGCTCCCGTCGCTCTCCTTCAACATCTTCAACAACACGTTCAAGAACGATTGATGCTTCTTCCAAGATTTTTGGTTTAACCTTATCAATCACCCAATCGAAACTCACTAACATTGGTAGATCAAGTGCTGATGGGCCAGTGGATGACAAATCAAACTCAGAACTAACTGTTACTCGTGTTGCTGTATCAACCGTATCTGGAATAGAATCATACTCATCAACATCAACTTCTTCAAGATACCATCCACCACCAGCATCAACATCTTTCGTAATTTCCCATTCAATAGCACTATTTTCTTCCATTTTTGTCACTTTTGACCATGATGTGTACGTAATCTTCCACCATCCAAATTCAATCCCGTATTCTGTTCCAACATTACCACTCCCATTTGCGCGTACACTATTAACATATTCTGAATATTTAGCATACCCTTCAAAATCAATGAGGAAGGTGTAAACTTCTTCAGGTGGTACATAAACAATTGTGCTAATTTCAACTTCGTCCATACCTAACGCTTATAGATACTTACTAATAAAACTATTATCTCAATGGTTGTATAATATACATTCAATTGACACGTTTTGAAACTAATTCTTCAACTGAATTATACACATCATGTTGTTCATCAACCGAAAGGCCAAGAATATCTTGCATTACAATTGAATCCAGTCTATATCTCCAACCACAACCCAATTCTTTGTCCAAATTGGTACCATCACTTAATAATTCTTCTTTAAACAACCTTTCACCTTTGTTCATTGACTGTACACACTCAGAGAGCATTTTGACTGTTTTTTCATCTACACATTTTATATCTGGTAATGGAACTTCTTTATATTCAAATATTCTCAGTTGCAATGCTCCGCCGCCATAATTACTTCTCCCATATACTTCAAATAGTAAAATACACAATGTTGAATTTAGTATAGCTGTCATAGCCTCGTATTCTTCAGTAGTCCACTCCACACCATCTGGTGGTGATACTCCATACAATGTCCCATCAATGATTTTTTCATCATTCAGAAGTGTAGCTCCAAAACTTGTATCAATTGTTTCACGTAATAATAGTTTAGATGATTTTAGTTGTGGCAAGATATTATACCATTGTGTAGAAGCATGATTCGCCCACGATGGCGAGTCACATAATTTCTTCTTCCGTTTTGATGGACAGCTTTCACAATCACTTGGATCATGATCTTCTGCCCATTGAATATAATCAATAACATCATCACAATCACTTACAACTGAAGGTGTAATTACAAACTTCTTTTTTGTATTATTTTCACTTGATATAGATTCTTTATCTGATTGAATCCCAAGAACAACTTCACTTACACCTCTTTTTGGTATTGTGTATGTAATAGATGGCGAATCTCTATTAGAAAGAACAATACTATTTTTAGTCTCACGCACAATACTATGATGGGAATTAGGAACATAGAAGAAATCATTAGACCCACATTTTGTTCCTATTGTAACATCTGTGTGTTCTTTCATAGGTTTCATAACATCTTCATCTATTATTTTATAAAATATGAATGGGGCTTGAAGAAATATACTCCATTTTCCGTTATCGTACTTTCTTTTTTGTAATTTATTTTTATTGTTAGTACCTTGCTTCCACAATAATTCTTGGTTACATTGAACAATTGTAGCACCTTTAGCTGTAAAAACATCCATTGATTCATCAAGATAATTGACAGTATTACTTTCTTTTGAATTTATAGCTTTTAAATAATTATTAATTATATCTTTATTTGAAATGTGGGCGAATTTAGTACTCTTTTTATTTTTACTATTGACTACAATTGATGTAACTGAGTTAATTTCTGCTTCTTCAAATATACATTCGTCAGTATCAAGTATTAGTCTTACATCTGAATGTTTTAGTAATCCATGCCGGAGTTGATGACCATATCGAGAGTCTAACCAAGAATTGGATGTGACATATGATGCTACTCCTCCTTCTGAAAGTAGTTCTATTGATTTAAAAAAGAAGTATACATACAAATCGCTGTTTCTAGCTGGTTTAATATTAAATTCTTCTTCTGTATATTTTTGTAGTTGTTTTTTATAATCTAATGGATCATAATTATTATTTGGGTCGTGTATTTCTTCTTTAGATACATACGGTGGGTTTCCAATAACAATACTAAATCCTCCGTCTTTCATTACATCTGAAAATGCAGTCTGCCAAAAGAATCCACCGTTATTATTTATCCAATTTATTTTGTCATTTTCATTTTCAATTTTCTTATTTTTAATTTTTCCAGTAAGTGTTTGTTGAGTTGTTATTTTATCTTTATTTGTTTCACGTATGTATGATTTTAATATTTCATTTGGTTTAGTGTCCGTAGATGAATGCTGATATAATTCAGGAGGTAAACCATTGTTGAATGAAGCTGGAATGAATGTATCGTTTACTGTTTGTACTAAACTATCCCCACATACAATATTTTCATCATTGAATTGTGTTGATAATATTTCTGCGGTTAACTGTAGACGGAAGCGTGTCATTAAGACACTTATTTTATTTGCATCAGCCCCATGGACTATATTTATAGGATTTTTATTCACAGGGTGTTTGAGACGTTCTAATACGTCTATAAAAACCCGAATCATCCCAATTAAAAAGTCACCAGCACCACAAGACGGGTCAACTACTGTTAGTTCTTCAAGAACAGAACTTATTTGTCTACTATTTGATTTATTTATAGTCCCTTCATCAAAAATAAAATTTCTAATAGTATTAACTGAAATGGTTGTTTCTTCATTTAATCGTTCTACGATTGATTCACGACACATGAAATCAATATGTGTATGTGGTGTGTAAAATGCCCCATCTGATTTTTGATCATGTAATCCAACATTAGTTATTGTTCTTTCAACTAATGATCCGATGTTTGATATTGTTATCGAATTGTCTTTTTCTTCTATTGTTTTTTCATAATCGAAATCATTAACCAACTTTTTTACATTTTCTTTTAGTGATTTAGTATTCTGTGGAACTAATGACTTGATATTTTGGTCGTTAATATTTGTTCCATTAAATCCTTCATAGAGGATATTATTTAGATAATTTTGAGTCTCAATTTCATTATTTGTTTTGTTATAAATATTAAAAAATACTGATGAATATATCTCTTTAAAATTAGCTTTCATAAAAACGGTATGTTGTTAGTTTGCTGGAATTGGTTCGACTGTAGAACTCATTGTCCCCTTCGTTGAAACATTATCTTCATCAAATGTTGCAGTATAGATAAGTGCCCATAGTTTTCTTAAGTTTTGTCTGTCTCCGGGCTGTGTGAATGATGTTGGATCGTTAATTGATTTTGGAATTAATTGAAGAAATTGTAGTCTTGTTTTAGAATCTAATTCAATAATTTCATCATCAAGTTCTGCTGAACAAATTGGAGAATCTTCAATGTTGTCATATCCATTACTTTCTTCTGCATATTCACATAATCGTTGGGTAGTGTGAATTAAATCTGTTGTAATGTTGCGCACAAATCTTGATTCTTTTGTATTATAGTTTTCATTGTCTAATTTTGCTTGAGCAATATCAGATATTACACTCGGATCGTGTGCATGATACAAACAAAAATACTCTGTTGCATTTTCTTCTCCACCAACGCTAAATCCAGCCTTGATATTGTCTCGTGAATATGTATTCTTAACTCCGATACCAGTAGAGCAACATTCTTCACAAGTTGTTTCTTTAGCTAATCTAACACGTATTGTTTCTGCTTCTTCAGTTTTCTTGAATGTTGTCAATGGTGCTACTTTTTCGATTCCCATATCTTTGTAAAGATACCATGCCCCAATGATACCAGATATAGCTCCTGCAATAAGAGCTACCGTGATTATGATTAATGAGTTTACTGTGATCATAGTTGATTTATTTATTGTTCAGAGTTATAAAGATTCTCTGTATTTATAATATAATGAACGTACCTTTGTTTTCAACTTACGGATATTAGTTTGTTTCTAATATTACTTCATTTGTTGATTTTTCTTCTTGGCTTACGTCACTATTTGTTGTTTTAACTGTATCATTTTTTATTTTTTTATTATTATAATGTGGTGTTGGTGGTGTTTCAAAATATTTATTGGCATTAATTGATGAAANATTTTGATATATAGATTCACCATCAAACAAATTAAACATTGTCTTTACGAGAAAATCGTTCAATGACCGCCGTTGATATGAATCCTTGTTTATCCCTTCATTCATGTGCATCATTGACCAAAATTCTTCAAGGAATGACAAATGTTCTTTTGAATGAAACCACTCATTGTCTTTGTGAGCTTCATGTAATAGTATCATTATATCTTGCTTTGTTTTAGAAGTCATACTAACGTACCGTGTTTGTTTCTCAGTCATTCGTTTCATTTCATCAATGTTAAGGTTAATATTATTTTCTTCCTCAACTTTTCTACTAAAGTCAATTAAATAACTAATGTATGCTTTATGTCTATTTGTAAATCTAATATGATATTCTTGCCCGTTATTATTTTCTTGGCGTTCAATACGTGATGACATAATATCATCTGTTACATCCCATGCAGGCGCACCATGAAAATTACAGTATTTTCTAGTATTACTATTGTATTCTCTTACAATCTTATCATGTATATATAATCTATCATGATATGTTACTTCCATAATATTGTTTTTATTACCACAAATTGAACATTCTCCATCATTTACTTCATATGTTCGTTCTACTTCTTTTTTCTTGTTTAAATAATTATTTAAATGTGAAGAATTTAAATGAAACCCAATATACAAAAATATGAGTAGTGTTACAATGAATAATAGATATGTCCCTATCATGGTTATTTATATTTTCTAAAGCTATTTTAAACTTCACACTCTATGTAGTGTGAACTATTATTAATTTGGATATAATATCTATAGTTATTGTATGAATAGATGGAGTAATACACCAGCGTTTAATTTACCAAGTGGTTTTCCTCAGTCTTCATTATTATTTAATCCGAAGACAGGCGAATCTGTGAATATTTCATCTCCATCTACATCAATAATATTAGATGAATCTTTTTTCGCGTTTGATTCTATTGATATTGTAAAGTATAAAACGTATCATTATGTATTTGTAGAGGATCATATTGTAGGTTTCGGATGGGATGATATTGAAAAAAGAGATAATATTATTGTTGGAACGCATGATGAAATGGAATATCTGATAGATGGGTATGGACTTCCGTTAACTGAACCACATGAGAAACTATCATCAGGTGAAGGATACGATTATTTTGTTATTGACGGAAGCTATAAAGAGAAAAAACACATTCCATTATTTCCTCTAATTGAGTTTGATTCCGGTGGAACGTATGAATCATTATATTTATTAAATAATATTGAAAATATACAAAATAATATTATTTGTTGGGAGTACACATTAGATAACGGTCTGTCATATACTGTTGATTTTGCGGAAATAATTAATCGTGATAGGATATATGGTCGTGTTTTGGATGAACATGTGAAAACAAATTATGATTTAATTGATAAAACGACAGAATCAATTAATGAAGTAATTATATATGAACATGTCCTTGGTTACGATGAACAAACAAAAATTTCAAAAGACAAAGATTCTACGGTTGTTGATAGAAATAGTAGTTTGAAAAATTTACCAATTTACTTCAGAAAAAAGTTACAACGATTTTTTAATTGAATTGGACTTCTTTGACAGCCTCTCTTGAATTGTCTAATTTTTCTTGTAATGAGTTATTTTCATGTTTATCTTTAAGTTTGTCATTATAGACAGATTCATATGTATCATTGGTTACTTTTGATTGGTATTTTTCACGAATGTCTTGCGATGGAAATGCTGTGGGCATTATTCTCACGTCACGAATACCACTATGTCTATCATCTTCTTTAATTCCTTCTGTTATAGATTCTAACAAGGTATGAAGATCAAGACTTTCTGGTTCCCGTACTATAATTTTGAAATTCAGTGAAGCGCGTCGTTTTTCTTTTTGATTGTAACTGTCAAACTTTGATACTTGATAAATACCACGATCAATAAGGCTTATGTTGTCAATGTTTGTTATTAATTGTTTAATACCATCAGATGGCCCCTCTAATTGTTTATCATAATCAGGATTTTGAGTAAACTCAGTCCCATAGGCATTATTTGCATATAAGTCTATAACAATCTCATATTTTTCTCCTCTACTAACAAAATCCGCAATTTTTTCTCTATAAAATACTGAAATTATGAACAATAATACGCTCCCGATAATAAAAATTTCAATTGGCATTTCTATATTATAATTTGAAATACAATATTATAATGGTTTGTTTTTTGTTTTGTCTGGTGTAGTTTTTGACATGGTATTGGTAGTTTTTAATGCTTCAGTTTTGATTCTTTGAAGCTGTTTTTCTTCTTTGTGATTAAATTCAACATTTTTAATGGCCCATTCTATGGCTTGAATTAATATTTCTATCTCTACTCCAACTAAATTAAATGTTGATTTTGATCCACCAATTTGGTAGCATAATACAGTTGTATTTCTATATATTTCTCTATTTTCTTCAGTAAGTTTTATTGGTTCACCATTTTTGTTATAGATGAACGACTGTCGATAAAGACTCAGAATTTTATATCCAGTCTCTGCATCAATAGGAAATGATGAACTTCCAGTTTCAATATTGGATTTGTTAAATGGTCGGGGTTCTCTATTTACGACCATAAATTTGTTTAGAAGGATTCTTCGTTTGTTTTTACTAATTCTTTTAAAATCAATTATTCCAGTTTCTCGGTGCAATAATAGAGTATATTTGCCGGTTCTTTCACCTTTGATCGTAAGTTCTTTTTCTCCCTTACGTTCTATGACATCAACAATAGTAGATGGCCTACTTGCATCATTGAATCGCACTTGATCTCCTTTTTCGACCGATTCAATTTGTACTTCTTTGTGTTGTTGATTCATATTATGAATGATATATTCTTAGATATTCGATTCTCTATATGTAATATATATGTTTGCATTCATATGAAGGTTTGCTTTCAATTGTTGACCTTTTTGTACTTATAACGTATATAGTATAATATGCCTCGAAAACTATTGAACGGCCTTTTTAATTCAGATGATTCGGTTCCAAATGAGTTGCCGTGGGAAGACAATATTGAACGCTTGTTTGAAATGAGTAATGTGTATTTGAAAATGGACGATATGATTGATTTTGATTCATCATGTCGTGTATCATTATGTTTTGCAGAGGTAAATACTGATCAATTTGATGAAATGGTTTCTTCGGTTAAAGAAATCTTAATGGAAAATGAAAAACATACTGTTGACGTAACAATTGAAAATGATTCATATGGCTATCAATGGTTTATTGTTACTGACAATGATCATCAAGAATTAATATCAAGCATTCATTTCATTTGTAAATACTTTTGTGAAAATGGATACCATTCAAGATTGCTTGCTTCATTATTTAGCTTTGAAAGGGATGAAACAACTGCGTATTGGATTTATTCTTTCAATCGGAGTGCATACTACCCATTTGTTCCAATGGATAGTGAGAGGCGAAATTCATCCCTTGAATTTAAAATGAAATCAATGTTCACAAACAATCTAACAATTGAAGAAAATAAGAAACATTGGCATCCATTGTGGCCTGATGCTGAATTAGATATTTAAATAATAAAATGAAGACCTAACTTATTTTGAAATAGTTATAGTTGTCACTATATTGTGTTTTTAATAAAAGAATAAAACGTTGTTAGCTTTCTGCTTTGATTCGAGCTTCGCACTCTGGTTTAATAGGTGCGATTTTTCGTGTGCCTTCAATTTCATCCCATCGAGTTACATCATGATCATGCGTATCAGTGAATACGGGTGTATCTGACTCAATGAGTTTATCTTTGTTTTCCATCATGTACCAAAGCACTTCATGGCCATTTGGAATGAAACTAAGATCAAACTCATTTCGGATGAGGTTTGGATTTACATTGAATGCTTTACGAACATCGTGTTTGTTCGGGGCATGTGAATGGGGAGAACGACCAATTGGATCAGTATAGTCTTTGATAACGGTTCCATCTACACTTTCGGTCAAAATACCCATCAGTTCTTCACGCCCTTCCTGCATTGTTTCCATTACTTCAGAACTAGGTCGCTGTGGTTCTGGTTCCTGAATCGTTTCTTGCTTTTGTTTTGCAAGAGTGTCTGTTGCGCTCATACGTCATCTGTTAATTTATATTCCACAAGTAAATAGGTTAATGTTTATTTTTCAACACTATTTTGAAGATTCTTTTGAACATGTTTTTCAATAACTTCCCAAAATAGGTCATCATCATAGTTTTCACGATAATTAACTAACCACAGGGCTTTTGTGAAGAATACTAACTCATCTCTATCAAGTGTGACCATTTTCACATCATCCATGCTAATAGAATTAATATCTTCTACACCACCGAATCGAAGCATACTATTGTATTTTGTTTGGAGATTTTCTGGTTCTTCAATATTAATAGTATCACTGTCATCATCTTCATTAGGACGGATCAGTGGGACTTCTACTTCTTCTTCTGGAAGTGTTGGGTATAGTGTGAGTACTTCTGGTGCAGATGAAGACCTATATCCTCCTTCACGGTAGAAATAGTCTTCAGTTGTATCTTGTGTACGAAGGTAAATTGATCCTTCCCACGTAACTAAGAATGTTCCTTCAATCACCCATCCTTCTTCGACTGGAACAACGCTTGCAGGTGGAATTGGTTCATGTTGATTGAGAATATCATTAACCTTCTTTACATTCACTTGATTATCAATTATTTTTTTATATGAATTTTTAATTACTTCATATTCTTTTTCTTCCACTGCTTCAACAATCCCTCTCAAAACACGTTCACACATACTTGGTGGATTTTGAACAGGCCGTTCATCATTATACCAAATTGTGTAAACTAATTTGTTGCTTGTTGGTGCAACTGCTACAAATGGTTTTGATTCTGAAATGATTGTCGGGTTAGTTCCACTTCCACCTTGGATCAAATCATACAATCCATGTTCATACAACAAAATCACTTCAGCCTGCTTGGAAATCCAATCCATTTTTCCATCTGGTTGTTTGATAACATACGCATTCCCCATTTCACCCACAAACTTAGTTTTTTCAATTGTTTCACGATCTTTATCAGTGAATGAGCTACTAGCATGTGGAATGTTTTCAAGTAAGTCTTTCTTGGGTTGGGTGGAGTCAGTCATTGTTTCCACCTACACTTAATGGTTCCAAGCCCTTATCATATCGGGATTGTGCAATTGTTTCAATAGTATTATATCCACCAGATAATAATGGAAGTGAAATATCTGCTAAACTTTTAAATTCTTCAGAACCATTCCATTTTGGAAGTCTTGCGTACACATATAGTTCAGTGTCAGAATCAAACAGACTAACTCTATCTGATGCAATTGGAACATTTGTTCTCCCTTCATTAATCATAATATTTATTTTATGTGGCTTTCTCCATGTTGTTTCACAATCCTTATAATCACCTAATAGAATTGAAATGTCAAACAACTCAGACCGCTTGATAATTCCATATTGAATATTTTCAATATGATCTTCAAACTTCTGTGAATATGATGCTTTTTCTAATACACGGTCTTCAACCTTAGCAAATGAAGAACCCGCAAATTCACTGTATGCTTCATCATGAACTACGTGTAATAAGTTTATTTTATCACTATTGATGAACTTATCTACTTCAATTTCGCCCATATTCGTAGCAACCATTACGCTTTTTGCGTTTTGAATTTCTTCATCAATATGAAATACATTATCACAGTCACTAAGGTAATTGAATGTTTTCACAGAACACGTTGCAACACCAACATTGTTGTATGGATACCATTTGTAGTAATCACTTACTTTTTTATTACAATTTGATGGGAACAAAACTATTTTTTCAATACCATTTGCTAACGCTTTTTCAGATTCTAGTTTTTCTTTAATTTCACATGCTTCAATTTTCTCAGACTTCTTTTTTGTTACATTTTTTCGATTATTATATTTTTTTCTAATTGTGTGAACATTCAGTTCTCTATTACGTGCGTCTTTTCCAGCGTTTGGATTTTCATATGATGTGTCATTGGATTTAATCCGTTCTTTTAATTCATCTGTAATATCAAGCTTTTCAATGGCTTCATTATCAAGATCAGTCAGTTTCTTCCATCCATGACGCTTTTCATATACAGTATAATGATCTGTCGATTTAACACGAACTATCATATTTTCGTCAGAGTCTTGCCAAATAGCTTTAGCTTTTTTCATAACCGGACGGACACACATATAAACAGTTGAATCTTTAGACATATTTCTAAATAGTTTCCAGTGTGGAATCCGTTCACGGTAATGACGTTCAGTAATTAAATTTCCTTTTTCTCGTGGACAAATCTCAATTGTCTGTGTTAAATATTCAATCTCAGACAATATTTCTTTTTCAAATGCTTCTTTTGATGGAATATCGTCATTTGAAATTGAACTAATTGACAATGCCTTTTCAATTGTGTCTTCAATTTCTCCTTGAATACATTTTATTTTTACATTTTCTGAACGTCTGTAGTTGACACCTTTCATAATTTCCATAAAGAATGAAAGGTTTTCATAATCTAAATCATTAACAATATTGTCTGCATTTACAATATCAGCAAGTACACTGTTTAGTCGTTTAATGTATTCTTCATGGAGCATTTGACTACTCCAATCAATGAATTTTTGATTTTTATGGAATCTATCACGATCACCAGTTGGATATAATAATGGAACATCTTCTTCAAGTGTATCACTATGTTTAATGTATTTTCCACTTTCTTTTTCTTCTTCAGTTAATTTTTCATATTCTCCATCTTTAACTCGAATCTTTCCTTTGTTTGGGCCATCCACAATAAATTGCTGTTCTTGTTTCACTAAGAAATTCACCCTACTAAATGGAATGTCTGAAGTGTCAACTGTATGGTTTAGTTTACATGGAACATCCATCAATACTGAATTATAATCATCAGTTCCATGTCCTGTATCATTTTGTGATTTTCCACATACAATTCTTACATATTCATCTTCGTATATGATACACTTTCCAGTGTCTGCATTTTCAGTGAACTGTGTCCCGCCATACTCACCCTTATAATCAGGTCTTCCATCTTTTCCATATCGAACATATAATACTGTATTGCGAAGGCAATTTGCATACTCTTTTACCTTTTCTTCAATATCTACATCTACATACTTTAGTGGGAATGAAAATAATGTTCCATATTGCTCTTCTTCTAGCTTATCTTCTAAATCATCATTTTCAACAAATGCATCAGCCGTCCAAATTCCTTTAATATATTCACCAGTTCTCCGTGATCTTGTATGCATGAAGAAACCACCGTCACTCCCAACACCTTTGAAAGCTGAAATGCGACCAATTCCAAATGAACCGGGACGCTTTGGATTATATATATTCGTTGATGTGCCCGGTTTAGTGCCCACTGAGTCGATTTTCTCTCTACTCCACCCCATTCCATTGTCCATGATGATAAGACGCTTCTCATGGGGATAATAGCCAACAAAAATAAGTGGGGAGTAATCATCACCGACATACTCACTTGCTTCAATGACAGTTGCATTACTATTTTGAATATATTCACGAATCATAGCCGCAACAGTGTCATATTTATATTCAGACAACTGCTCCATATATACTTCTTTGTTTGGCTCAATTCGGTGAATGTTTTCTTCATTAATGTCACCCAATTGATCTTTTACAGACATAACTCCACTGTGTCCAGTATATCCAGTTACATCTACACCATCAATATCAGCATTTACTCCATCATCGCTATTCTTATTCATAGTATATCCTATTTTTCAAACCATATACTTATAACCTCATATTAAAGAAAATAACTCTATAAAAATGCGTTTATTGTTCAATACATGAATAAAAAATGATACTAATATGTGAGGTTACTTTTTTCTGATTTCCACAGGAGCAATTGCAATAGCACCTTCAGGCCCCCGTAAAATTGGGACAGGTAAACAATCATACAACTCATACTTCGATGAGTCAAACCTACCACCACCAGTCAACGCTTTCATTGCTGCCATTGTCCGTTTTGAAGTCAAACCAAATTGTACAACTTCATCTTCTTTTTTTACAAATTTACCACGGTACAATCCATTTCCATTTCCAAATTCGTCTTCCCAATGTTTGTATGTATTAGGAATATCTATTTTTTCACCTTCATGTGTTGAAAGATATGGATTTAATCCACTAATAATCCATGCGATTGTATTACTTTCAATATCAATACCACAACACGATCCGATTTGTCCAATTACACGTAGGTTTTCAACATTTCGTTCATTACCTCCCCAAAAAACACCATCTCTTTCTGGTGGCTCATACCGCGTCTCGGTGGAAGTATGATTGGTATTTTCTTCCGCCAATTGGGTGCTTTTAGCTGTAGTCGTATCTTTCATAGTATAACCCTATAGATGCAACTTAGTGTGCATTCTAAATAGAAGAACCCAACCCGTATAAAATGTGTGGAGTTATGTTTCCCTCAAAATACTATACTATTTTCGACAATAATTCTTGAAACTCATCAGACGACCGGAACTCTGTTCCAGTGTTGAATGTTTCATATGTATCCAAAGCTAGGTTGAATACACATTTGTAATATTCCACTAAATCTTCTTGTTCATCAGAAGATATAGACTTTTCATCCAACTCATCTATCATTGACTCAATTTCGTCTTTACTCTTAGAGTCAATAACATTCAGTGTTGTTATGAATAGTAATATTCTGTAATCGAAATGATATTGTTCATCAATTTCAATTGCAATGTCCATATCTCTAAGTAAGTTGAGGGCAAATTCAGCGTCCGTTTCCTCAACTTGTGCCTCCTTTGATAACCATTCTTTTGTAATCCCTTCCTCAATAGATGTTGTTAAAATAACACTTGCAATTCTGCTATGTTGATCTGTTTTCTCTGTCCACATAGTATTAATTACAAAATCTATTCTTATATAATCTTGTGTCTATTTACGTAAATGGCGGCGATTTAATCCCACTTTAGGGCGGGAAAGATGTCAACTTCATTGAGATGGTTGAAATGTGTTTATTCAATCATTTATTGTTGATAAGAATAGTAATTTTATTTTACGGTTCGTGTTTCATAGTATTCTCAATAAGTCTACAATCAATCAGTGAAAATTCGATTTCCTCTTTTTCTGCTTTGATTCGGTCTAATTGTATATCTGTGACACTTTCTTCTCCATTTGTATCTATTGTATTTGCACACTCACGGAGTGGGCCAGATACAAAACGGTAAACACGTCGAATCAAGTACTGTTGGTTTGGATCAATCCCACCGACAGTTCTAATTTGGAAAGTAGATAGAAGCGTTGTAACCATCTCAATAGCATTTTGGTATGATGCAATATCAGAATAGTCACTATCGTTAAGTAGTTGTTTACTTTTTTCTATCTCACTTTGTGTGATTAGGTTATCACTATCTTCATTTGTTTCTAAAGAAGAAAAGCAAGATTCAAACGCTTTTTCGATTCTCATTAGCTTGTCCGATTCATTTGATTGGCCACTTCTGCTTTCCATGTTGGTGAATATAGATACCATTTCATTATACTTTAAAGTCACTATTTCTGTTAGTAACCTTTATGAATAATAGTTATGTATATATTTTGACTATAAGGTGTGTATAACTAATAGAAATGGGTTTAATCAATCTCAGAAAAATAAAATTGTGGTTAGAATTGGTGTTATTCTACTTTTACATCAAATCCAAGAATGTCGAATGCTTTCTCGAAGTCTTTAGCTTCAATTTCGATTTCGCTTGCATTTTCTGTTGCTCCATCAACGCCATATTTTTCGACTGCATCTTCAATTGCTTCCATTGATGCAGTTCGTACAATGGCTTTAATTTCTCCACCTGTTACACCTTCAAGTTCGGTTGTGTATTTTTCAAGTGGAACGTCGTCGCTAATTGGTTTGTTTTCCAACAGAACTTGGAAGATTGAACGTCGTTCATCGTTATTTGGACGCTCAAATTCAATAGTTTCTTCAAACCGTCCGGGGCCGATTAGTTTTGGATTAATCTTTGACAGATCATCAGTTGCGGCCAAGACAGTAACATTTGGATTCTCTTGGAGAGTATCCATTTCGGTTTCGATTTGAGAGACTACACGGCTTGTAATTTCAGTATCGTCGTGTTTTCCTGCAATTGATTCAATATCATCGAAAAAGATGATTGTTGGTGATGCTTGGCGGGCGCGTTGGAATAGTTCACGAACGGTCTTTTCTGATTCTCCAACGTATTTGTCAATTAGTTCTGGCCCTGCAACGTGAATGAAATTAACACCACTTTCACCGGCAAGAGCGCGTGCGGTGAGAGTTTTTCCTGTTCCTGAATCACCGTGGAGAATGACACCAGCGGCAGGTGCAATGTCGGTTGTGTCAAATAGTTCTGGATACTTGAGTGGCCATTCGATATTTCGACTTAGCTTTTCTTTGACGTTTTTAAGACCACCAACATCTTTAAATGAAATTTTTGGACTTTCTGCGACAAATTCACGCATTGCGGATGGCTCTACACCACCCATAGCTTTCTCAAAGTCTTTTGTTAGAATTTCTTTGTCTGTGTTTTGAATGTCGTCAGCGTCGTCTTTAGTATCAATTCGTCGGAGTGCTTCCATAGCGGCTTCACGACACAGAGCGGCAATGTCTGCTCCAACAAATCCATGTGTACGTTCTGAAATGTTATCTACATCTACATCATCTGAAATTGGCATTTCATTCGTATGGATTTCAAGAATTTCACGCCGTCCAGTTTCGTCTGGTACACCAATCTCTACTTCACGGTCGAATCGGCCACCGCGTCGTAGAGCAGGGTCAATGCTATCGACTCGGTTAGTAGCACCGATTACAATAACATTTTGCTGACTATCAACACCATCCATAAGAGACAGTAGCTGACCGACTAGACGACTTTCAACGTCACTGTTATCATTCCGCTTACCTGCAAGGCTATCAATTTCATCAAAGAAGATAATTGCCTTATCTACTTCTTGTGCTTCTGCGAAAATGTCACGTAGTTTAGCTTCACTTTCTCCTTTATACTTTGACATGATTTCTGGCCCATCAATGTCAATGAATTTGGCATCTGTCGAATTGGCAATCGCCTTTGCAATTAGTGTTTTACCAGTTCCGGGTGGCCCGTGCATGAGAACACCTTTCGGTGGATCAATTCCAAGGTCACTGAATAGTTCTGGTTCAGATAGCGGTAGTTCAATGGCTTCACGAATTTGTTCAAGCTCATCATCCAACCCCCCAATATCATCATACGCAACATCAGGGTTAGCCATTGTTTCGTATGTATCTTCATCATCACCACTAACAGTGTTCTTGTTTGGTGATGGTGCGTTCGTATTACTACCAGAGTTCATTGACTGTTGAGACTTATAATCAGAACTATCATACACGCGAACAACATCCCCTTCACGAACACCAATTTGTTGTCGCTGTGTATCTGTCATTGCAATGCTATCTGTATCAGCAATTCCACGGGATTGCCATACATCAGCAGTGATTTTTCCACTGTCACCCTCAATGACAACATCTTGTCCAGTTAGAAGGCCAAGATTTGTGAGATTTGTATTTGTAAGACGCACACGGTCATCACTCGTTTCATCAGAGTTTACAACAGTCAGCGTCAAAATATTACTTGTGGAATTCATGTCTCCACGGTTTGCGGCATCAGACATTTTTCTTCACATCCATGTAAAGAGATACAACTACTTGTATGTCTGCACTAAAACATTCACGATAAACATAAGGTAACATTACATTACTGTATTGGTATTATGTATTTATAAAATCTATGTATTGTGGCAATGATAAATAACACAAAAACAACAACTTGATTTATCCAGTCCCACGATACTCCCAACGCGTCTTCCCATCTTCACGCCATACATCGTATAAATATGGCCCATGTGGACACCCTCCACAACTTTTTCCACATGTGACTGCCTTTGTGATAGGATAACCTTTGAAGCCACCAGAACTAAATTTACTTGCAGCATTGTTTTGTGCTTTCTCTTTTGCCTTTTCAACATCACTTTGTGTCATTGTGACATTATATGCAACCGTCCCTCCAAGGAAGTGTTTAAATGCATCATCAAGTTTTTCATTGTCAGACCATTGATCATCAATCGGTTCATCATTATTCCATTCACGGGTGAGCATGATTTTTGTTCCAGCCTTCCTTGCATCTTGTTCACTAACAGGTTTAGAAGACTTAGCAAGTGCCCCAAGATACCCACCAGATGAAAGCGTCTGAACCTTATCATGACCATACCCTTGTCGATATGTATTTGTGATATTATTAATATCGTCAAGTGATTTCATGTCATCACTCAATACAACATCAGCGGTTGGCATATCATCAGTTTCTGCTGATTTAGCCGCTAACGCTACCACATGGCGTTCACCACCATCCATATCACTTTGCTCTCTCATTCGACCCTTAACATCATTATATGTATCACTACCATTGTAAAAATCAGCCGTATCATTAGGGTCTTCTAAACAATCTAATTCGCTCAACTTTTTGTCCGTTTCTCCATTCACTCCAACAACATTGAAACGGTTTATATCAGAATTTGGATTTCTATTTTTGTCATCATAGTAAACTTTTTCAAAAATATTATCTGCATTCTGCATAACAAATTGAGCCGCTTCTTGGGTTTCATCCGATTGCTTATTGCGTTTATCTGCTGCAATCGCATTTATTTCTTCAACGACACTATATGGTGCATACATTTTATATGAATTTTTCATATATGCAAGACCATTCACATTCTGCTTCCCATTTGGCAACTTTACAAGTGCCATAGAAATTAACGTACCCGCATCCACAACCGCAGTCTGTTTCTTACTCATACTTTATCACATATTATCAGATGTCTCAAATTGGGGGTTCATGATTTCTTCATCATCTGTCATGCTTATTTTCTTTGCTTGGTCTTCAATAATGTCATCACGCCGTTCCATATGGCTTAATAATGAAGACACATTTTGAGCTTGTTCCATACCAACAATACGTTCTAATGTCTTTTTACTAATTGAACCATTGCTATACTTAAGAACTGCAATGATTGAAATGTCTTCATTTCTACTTTCTTCACGTTGCACTTCTTTCAACAATGCTTCTCTAATTATAGCAGATCGTGACGTATATTCTAAATCTGCTACAAGATCAAGTCTTTCAACAACCTCATTTGGTAATTCAACTTGAACTAATTTATTATCACTCATGTCCATCACCACTTATTGTATCATCTTCATCAATAGTACTCACAATTTCATCAATTTCTTCTTCAGACAATCTTTGAGATTGATCAGTCTCATCATAGTCAAATGGATTCTCACCCAATGCACTGATTAATGCTTCATGGCTAATTTGACCGCGTTTTTGTGCGGCCCTATACTGGTCACGATAGTTAGTGTCTCTTTCACGGGCAGAAAGAGATGAATAGATTGCTGTTTCAATTAATTTTCTTCGAGAAATTCCACGAACTGTTGAGGCAAAGTCTGCTCTATCAACAAGTTCAACAGGTAATCTAACACTAACTTTTTGTGTGTCACTTGTATTTTGTGAATCGCCTTCTGATGAAGACATATACTAGTTATTTTTCGTATTATTGTAAAACACTACCGCATGAATTAATTCATTTCTAATTCAAGTTGCATATCTTTTTCAATAGGTGTTTCATTTTGTTTAGTGATTTCTTTTGAACGTTTTTTATCTTCTATTTGGTCTTTTGCTCTATTATAATTATCACTTGACATTTGATCGCTTGAAATGATACGTAGGTCTTTTTCAGGCTCTTTTACACCATCAATCCAAACTGTTTCAAATGAATCAACTCTTGATTCTTCATTTACAGATTTCTCAATTGCACGCATACAATCACCATGTTTAAAGTTAACTGGATCAACTCTTGTGAAAAGATTAATTGTTGCTTTACGTGATTCTTTAGGAAAATTACCATTTTCATCTGACATTCCAAGACAATCTACTTGTGATATATGCGCCGCAGATACAGTTGCATGATCAAATTCATTTACTAAACTTCTACAATCAGTTGATACACCTTGTAGTTTTTTATCATATGGTGTATGGGAAAGAATACTTGTGACTTCTTCTTCAGCTACTACTTCAATTTTAATTTCTATTTGTGACTCATTGTGTACATATGCACTTTTTGATGATGCCCACTTCTTCCACCGTAATGAGCGACACAAATCATCATAAATGAGCCAAAGAATGAATACTCCTAGTATTGAAAAAAGACTAGCCAACATGATGTTATTTAGTATGAAATCAATCATACTAATTAGTACACAATGGTACAACTTATAAGTTCATTTTAATGTTTTCACTATTATATTTACTAATAAAAGAAAGGAAGGGTACTGCTTAGTTGTCGTTGTCGGTTTTGTTTTTCAGTTCGCTAAGTTCGTCACTTACATCTTGTGACTCAATGTCTTCATCAGTTAGTTCAACTGATTCCAAGTCTTCACTTCCACTTGTTTCAACGTCAAGTTCAAGTTCTTTTTCTAGTTCAGAATCTTCCGTTTCTTCATCAGTTTCAGTTTCACCGTGAACATCTTCTTTAATGGAAGCAAGTTCATCAGCCACAGCACTTTGAGCGGTAATTTCATTTAGTTCACGGTCAATCTGTGATTCATTTCCTAGCGCACCATCAAGTTCACCTTTTTCACGAAGTTCACTGATTGCTTCCGAGCGTGCTTCTTTGTCTTCAATTTCTTCTTCAACACGTTCGATTGCATTACCAATATCGGCTTCATCACCGACTCCGTTAATAGCTTCTGTAACACTATTTGTTGCTTCGGCGGCTTCATACCGAGCCTTCATGGTTTCTTTTTGTGTTCTGAATTCTTCAATCTTAGCGTCAAGATCATTTTTCTTAGCAGTCAGGTCTTCTACTGTACTGTCTAGATTTTGAATCTGGATTTCAAGTTCTTCAACCTGATTCATCTTGCTTTTCTTTTTCTGAAGGGCACGTTCTGCTAGGTCATCACGACCTTGTTTGACTGCTTCGTGTGCCTGTTCGTTATGTTTATTAATATCTCGCTGAAGTTCAGACTGTTTCTTTTCAAGTCGCTTTTTCTGAGTCGTGACTTTTGTAAGTCCTTCCTTTACATCTTGCAATTGGTCACGCATTTTCTCATATGAATAATCAAGAGTTTCAGTTGGGTCTTGATTTCGGTCGAGGAAACTGTTAATTTTGACGCGAATCGTGCGTGAAATTCGTGCTAGGACACCCATTGTTGTACCTGAACATTGTTATTACTAGTACTTAAAACTAATACTATCACCAATGATGATAAGTAAAACGACACGAAAACAGTGTGTCGTTTTCTAAATAATTACTATGAAAAATGATATTGCTGATTATGGTGCCTCTAACTGCTAATTTCGTCCATGACTTTTTCTTCTTCAGTTTTTTCATTGCTGCTTCGTCGTCCTTTCACAAATCGGTAAATTGAGAAAAGAATGACCAAACCAGCAATGAATGCAAACCCTACCTGAATAAAGATAAGGAAGCTACTGAGTGTTCCTGCAAACATCACACCAATGATGATACCTGCAAGGAAACTCAAAATCATGGTTTTGATTGCTGTACCAAGGGATGGACTTAGCATTTCTGTAATTCCCATAATAGAAACATGCTTCTGCGAACATAAAAAAGTTAACTAAATAAAGAGTTTCTTCTTTATGCACACGCAAACAAAAAATACTACTATACTCTATTACAAATAGGAAATATTACGAATTATTATGTTGTAAGATAAATTTATACGTTTGTCTTTTCAATAATATAATGAGGGCGTAATGGCAATCAAAAATAGTTCTAAACAATCTGTTGAACCGCGTCCAAATAATGATCAATCTCCACCAACAAATCCACAAGAGTACTCAATAACCGGCCATTTTAGAAAACGTGTCACACAACGTGGTAGGTTCATTACAGAAAGAACCGCAAAAATGACAATCAAACATGGTAACAGTATTTATTATGAAGACCGTGGGTGGAGATTTGTAAAAGAGTGTGATGGGATTTCATACATTGTTATTGTAGATGATATTGAAACAAGTCCAGTTATTGTTACAGGATGGACAGAAGTTTCAAATGAACAAAAAGCACTCAATTCAAAGAGATGGTCAAAAACACACATCCGTATTATTAAACTCCGTTCTGCACTTAGTGCAAATAATGGAAGAAAGAATACTGAAAAAGTACGTCCATTAATCCTTACCACTCCTATTGACATTAAAGGCCATAGTATTACTACAGAAGAAGGATCAGAATATGTTATTTGTGAAAACTGCAACCTTCATGCTGAATCAAAGTGTGAACTTTCTTCTTCATCATGTATTGGATGGCGGCCAGAATAACTTTAACAAAACTTTAAATATATATATAATTTTAATTGATAAGTAGAATGTCTGAAAAGATTAATCATCTTGAAGCATACTTACTCAATCATGTTGAAGACGGAGTAAAGTACGTTAGAGCAAAAGAAATAGCTGAATATATGTATTTGACACCAAAACAAATTGGAGTTCTACTTTCAAAATTACATAAAAGTAATGATTCAACTGTAAGTGTTGAAAAATGGGCACGTCATAAATCAACAACATGGCAAATTAAAAAATCTACATCATAACATAGTTTTAAATGATTTCATCTTTTAGTATCTAACATGGTATTTAGAAAAGCCGCAAATAAAATTTTACCTTCTACACCGCGTGACGAAGATGAAATTGAAGAAGTTGGTGTATCATCACTTACTGGAAAATATGCATCCATGCTAACTGTATTGAGTATAATCTTTATCGGATGGGGATATTATCAAGTGATGATTGACCAAACACTTTCAACACTTTCTATTTCACTATATCTATCTGCTATTATGATTATTCATATGTCTCTTACTGGAAGAATATATGTAAGATTTATCACTACGCTATTGGCATTTATTCCTGCATCGTTATTTTTGATTTTTATCTCAGGATTTTACATTAGCGATGTGTTTAGTATTATTCTATCAACTGAAGCCTTTATTGGGCCATACTTTTCAACTATATTATTTTTAGCATGTATAGTGTTTGTTATGTATGGCTACTATAAATTCGTGTACTGGTATTGGCGACTTCATCTGTTTATTTCGCGAGAAATTTATTATAGAATCAACAACAGTGATCCAATGTTTTCTCTCACACAGAAAGGACTTGGAAGAACTATATCAGATAAAGGATGGCGAAAAATTAAAAATAATAAATAAATCTACCAGAATATGGTTTAATATATGAGATTCAGAACAAGATTTTATAAATTCATTGATCGTATTGAAGCAACTGCTTCTAACTTTCATTCATTTGATGATGAATGTAATATCAATGAAATAGGTGCTAAACGTCAAATTGGAAACTTTATTTTAACTGACTCAGATTCATTTATTATGAAGGTGACTTGGAAACATGATAATGAAATAATTACAGCTATTCATACGGAATACCCACGGAATAAATGGATGTTTTCAATTTATTCAGATGGTGTGGAAGTTCATAGTTATGATCAATTAGATAACATTATTCAAGTTGAATTTGCAACTTCATTATATGCTAATCATGGTTTGTTCATTGGCGATTTAATAAGTGTCTTTATTAATACGTATGGTGAAAATCCATCTTCTTATATTTTAAATGATAGTATTAAAAATAATGATTGTGAGATTGATGCATTGAAACAATTTTTAAAAGAATATGAGGGACTATCATCTGAAAAAGTTACAAAAAGAATACAACAATAAAAACTACGTTAATTAAATAATAATCCAGAACGCGATTATTAGTAGTGAATAGGCGAATACTTGTCCTACTTTGTCCATTACACTGTGTGTTAATGGATCGAAGTACTCTTGTCTATCTTCATACCTGAGTCCTTCAAGACCTTTATGTTCTGTGATTTTCATTTCTTTATTGTTGTGCGTGAGTATAACGTTTCCATTTCCTTTTTCTGATGATTTTGCACCATAGTTTGTTACTTCATCAAGCCATCCTTCACCTCTTGCATACCGTGTTGCTTTGTATAAGTAACAGTATGAGATTTTCCATCCATCAGTCCCTCTCATTGGAACTGCATTAATGACTATTGTAAGAATTGAAACCATGATAAATGCTATAAGGAACGTTGCGATTACAAGGACACCATCGCCAAGGAAGCTCAACATTCCAGTAGATTCATAGAAGTTTTGGACAATTCCTGTAAATCCAACAAAACTGTATGGAACCATATTAGTTGTTGGATACAGTAGTAATGGGAGAGCGATAATCAAAGCGATAAGATTTAGCCCCGGAATTGACATGATTGGCTGTGGAATATTTGTACTTTCAGCAGTATATTCAGCAGCATTATCAGGACTAGATAAAATATCAAGATATGATTGAGATTGATGGAAATCAACACCATATGTTGACAGTTCTACTCCACTCATTCCGTTTGTTGTTTCTTCAGTCAATTGATTCCATGCGACAGTAACTACTCGTTGTTCACCATCACTTTCAATGAATCTTACTGTAACTTCTTGATCAGCATAAGTATCATCTAATGATTCTAAATCATCTGAGTCATGAACACGCTCATCATTTATGTGTGTGATTGTTCCTTCATTTTCACCACCATTCCATAGAATACCAACTGTTGTACTAAATGATGTACCGGATGCTGTTGTAATATCAGCATTCGGTTCATCGCCTACTACCTGTTTTACATCCTCTTTAAATTTAACATCTTCACCATTTACTTGTGTAATTACTGTTCCTTCACTAAATGGTGTTCTTGAAGTGTACTGATTTACAACTCTCAAATCTTTATTTACTTCTTTAGTTGTCCCATCATTCAATGTAACATCAATCACATCTCCTTCAGCATTATTTAACATCTCTTCAGCTTCGTTATCATTTTCAACAGTATCCCCATTAATACTAACAATTACATCTCCGGCTTCGATGTCAGCATTATCAAATCCACTATTTGGGACAACATGGGCTATTCCACCACCACTTACAGCCGCAATTGATGGAATGACTAATAAAAATAGAATGATTGATGCGATTAAAATACTAGCAATGTTGAATGTGATACCACCGCTTATGATATGTAGTCGCTCTTTAAGAGTTACATCATTATCATTCTGTTTCATATATGCAACAATTGGGAAAAAGACTAAAATTTTACAACCAGCAGTTGGAATTTTATCTGCTATTGAAACATAGATTCCATGACCAAATTCATGGATAACAATTGCAATAGCAAAACTCAAAACACTGAATACTACAAGTGCGAATTTTGATCCAACGTATGTTGAATTAACAGTAATTACATCAATAAATAGTGAATTGATTATTGTTCCAAGCAACCAAATTACAAATAAAGATGATGCGATTATGGATATTGCTGTTAAAAATAGTCCACCAGTTCCAATATATTCCCACACATCTTTTCGTTTGGTCGTTTTTTGAATGATGGGTGAAAACTTATCTGTTTCAATTGTTCTGGTTATTGATTCATCACTACTATCATACCAAATTTTGAATAAACTAGTTAATATAGCTACAACTAAAATTAATCCAATAACAACACTAAGGTCAATCATAAAATTGAATATGTATTCTATTGTTAAAAATCCCCCTCATATTTAGTTGTTTATGTACATCAAATACTCTTTTAACCATCTGTATTATCTTTTTAACGAACACACATATGATAGTGATATTCATATTATGCTGCATGTATTTTCCATATTTTGATGACAATAAGTCAGAACAGTAGTTCATTTTAATTACAATATAATTACATATTGGTCTAAACAAGCGTATATCACACTTTATAGCTGTTATAGTTATTATATTAGATTACAATTATTTATTTATTCTAATAATTTCTGTCAACACATGTATGTGTAATTTAACTGATTAAAAATAAAAAGATACTATTTAATGGAGTGTATTAGGTAACTTATGGATTCAACTAGTGTGTTGGATAAATCTAACGTTGATACGCCGAATCATTCATTGAATAGTTCCGATAATGGAATCATTGTCACTGATGGAAAGCAATATGAATTAGAAGAAGTTTCTTCTATTAAAGTTCTATCTGAAGATGATGAACAATCAATTCATACTAAGAGAGCAAATGAATTGTTAGATAAACCCTCAAATATTCATTCATTTATTGAAGAATACAAAGGTGGTGGTGAAGCATACTCTAAAATTATTGGTGGATTAGATACGGGTTCATTTGACGATTTCATGAAACTCCAAAACCTGTTTGTCAAAGCTAATTATGATGAAGCAGGTCGCGTCACACGGTGGATTGAATACGGTTTAGCTCGCTCTATAAAAAATTCTATTTTAGATGAATCATCAACGTTTCCAGTTACAACACTCGTTGACGTAAATGAGAGATTAAAAGCGTATCGTGATATTGGAATTGATGTTCCAACTGTCTTTGAGACGATTGAAACAACAATTGAAGCACTCTATGATAATGATTGGGAAAATGCATTGCATGTTGTTGAAGGATTATTATATGAAACACCAGATGCATCGTTGCACTCCAATGAGGACATTGATGATTCTATCGACTTATTATTGCGATTGAAGGCAACTATGGTAGTTGATAGTGATGCTAAACAGGGGACACTGAATTACAAAACAGTTGAAAAAGTTGTTGATTCATATGCCAATCTAACAAATACACCATTGATTCCAGATAGAAAAATCAATGGAAATCTTAATGATAAAAGCATTAAGGAAATGTTTGCTATTGCCGAAGATAGGTCATATGAAGATATAATTAAAAAACGAATGTATGGCTACATTTGTCATTATGATAGTCGTTGCTTTGATGCATTTGTTGAGTATTTGTACCTAAGTGGACGGAATATTGTTGAAGATCAACGACATGGAATGGAAAAGCCAACTCGTGCAAGGCTTGCATTAGCTGAAAAGCAATTTAAAACAGTTAATTTGCTATCCAAAGAAGGAATTGTGAATCGTTCTGAAAAAGAAGTTGCATGGTCTTTGTCTCATTATCATGTTTCACGGGGAGCATTGAAAGCAAGCGGATGGGTTGAATCACAACGTGAAAATCAGCCAAAACCAGAGTTTGAAAGTGCTGCAACTGAATATGTACATGCTTCGTCATACTTAGTTGATAAAGTTCCTGTCCGTGCTATGAAGTATAGATCAAAAGCATTCAGATATGCCGCAAAACGAACATCAAGAACAGCCACAATTGCTATTCACGATAAGGCAGTGGAGTATCTTATTAATATTGCAGTTGAAATTGATGAACCATATTTCACTGCATCTGTTCAAGATAGAATTCGGTATCATTTGTTCAAAAAGTATGAAAACCAAATTGACCAAGCATATATCAATGGTGAGTATTCTGTGGTCAATAGTTTGTACTATGAATCAATTTCAATTGCAAAGTCTATTAAAATTCCGATGAAGACTCATAATATTGAAAAGAAACATCTTACATCACAAGCAAAACGTGCAGAAGCAGAACAAGATTATGAAACAGCAATTGCGGCATATGAACAATTGAATAAAAGCACCACATTTATTCAAAATAGAAAAACATTAATCAAGATTAAAAAACTGATTACTGATGGAAAACCTGAACAAGCATTAGAAGTATCTAATGAATTTAGCGGTTCACATAAAGTAATTCATGACGCATTGTATATTATTAATGACCAGTATCCTGATGGTGGATTTGGATTGGAAGATAAAATTAGTCAGTTAGCCCTTCCCGTGACTGATAGTATTGAAAATGTAGAACGGGAAAATGAGCATGTTATAAAACATTCACTCAATACAGACAACTTCGCTGGTTTAGCTGACAAAGATGTTTCAAAGTTGTTCTTGGCTATCAAAAACGCTGTTAATGCACCAATTATTGAACGGAATTTGTTCAAACATGAGGTCGAAAGACTACTAATGAAATTATGAATAGTACAACTATTGAATCAGTGGTTTAAAAGAATAGGTGCGTGGTGGTTGGCTTAGAACACCTACGATGAATGATGTTCTTCCCTGAACCATTTTGCCCCAAACAAAATGGTTCTAACATAGTGGCTTTTCAGGCAGTAGATATGGGATAGTGTGTGATCCCATTTCGGTTTCCATAACCCATTATACAACCAACCGCCGTGTATAATACCATTAGCGGGATTATATAATTTGAAAGATTATGGTAAACCATTCTACCTATTATAATCTATAGGTAGCATGGTGTATAAGTCTTATTGTATTAGATAAGGCTTAATAAGTTATTTTTGCGGTTAAAATAGTGTTGAAAGTGATTTCATCGAATGATGTTTGTAATTGTAAAAGTAATTAAATTATGTATTTTGAGTTACAAAGTAGTTGAATTAAAATTCAGAATCTACGTATTCAATGATTTCCTCATTTGACAATCCTTTCATGTTATCTGTAAGAACAAGACGTTGTCGGGGCCGTCCAATGTCTCTTGGTACTTTCTTTGTTGTCAAAATATCATTTTCCTCAAGCTTAGACTTATATCTTGAAAATGTAGCCCGACTAGCAAGGCCAGTATTCTCACCTAACAATGCAATATCGTATAATAGTTTTTCATGAATTGTACCTGACAACAACATCAAGATAGCTCCATCATCAACTTTTTCAGAATGTGTACTTGCATGTTCAAATAAGTCCATGAATGTTGATGAAACATCATTGTTGAACTTTTTAGTAATTTCATCAACAAAAATGTTAAGTGGTGGAGTTTTGAATGTGTGCGTGTCTAATTGTTCAATTTCACGTTTTACTTCATCTCTGAATACGTCAATATCGTCTACTGTTCCATAGACCGTATTTCCATACATAATATTTACAATTTCATCAGTTTTAATAATTGAACTACCAGATTTTTTGTCTGAAATATATACTTTAACATTATCGTCGTGAACCATTTCAGAAATTTGTGAAGCAACTGAAAAGTGATTAAATGCTTCTCTTGCATCATCTTTGTTCAAATTGAATACAACGTTTTGTGTTTTCATTTTTGAAAGGATGTTAATAGTTTCTCTAATTTGTTGTTTATTGAAATAAGAAACATATACAACGTCATCATCAATTAATAGTTCACTAAGTTGTTCTCCAATTGTTTTCTCAGTTACGTCTGTCATTGTATGTCTATATATTGTTTATTCAACTACTTATAAATTCAGTGTTTAAAATCAGTATTTAATTATAGACATTATGGACAAAATATAGTTGAAAAAGGAGAACATTTTATCCATGTATAGAATTGATATGATAGTAATAAATGTCCAGAGGGAAAATGGATAAGCGTTTGTCAGATAACAAACCATGGAGATTTAACCCTGATAAGTTTGAACGAGATAATGACTATAATAGTGCTGCAAAACATGTAAAAACATTATCTTACAAAATTTATTTGCTATTAATTATCCTCTCAGTATTTTTTGTTTCTTTGATGGCTTCATACTGGACTATAGCAGGCCCAATTGTATCTCTTCCAATTGTAGTTATGTCAGGCTATTATTTATTTTATTATTTGAAACCAGAAATTCATTCAGGTCTGAATGTTTCTAATCCCATGTGGATTCAACTGCAAGCTGATAGATTGTCAGAAAAAGCAAATATACAATCACCATTAGTGTTTTCGCAAGATTTACCATCTAATAATTTCACTTTTGTCACTTCAGCAAAGAGTGAGAGAACAGACAGGACTATCATAATTATATCAAATGAATTTATTAATTTATTAACCCCTTCTGAAATTCGTTCAGTATTGGCACACGAAATAGCACACATTAATTTCCATGACCTATTATTAAACCGTTTTATTTCGTTTATTGGAGTATCTATTATTGCTTCATTTTTTATATCAATTCTTTCAGTATTAGCCAATTTTATACTGTACGGTGGGGTGTTTAATAATTTAGCTTTTTCCATTGGAATAATACTTTCTATAACAGTGGTTGGTGTGATTGTATTCATACCATTGTCAGTTTATATACGCGGATTGATGGAATATAGAGCAGATATGTTTTCTGTACAACACACAGATGGGTGTGAACTATATACTGCTTTAGCATCAGTAAAAGGAATATATCCACCAAGTAATGAACTAATTGTGTATCCAAAAATTATTGATAGAATGAAGACCATACGAAATAGCACTGGTACTATTTCATCGAAATGAAATGGATAAAGAAACATAAGGGTGTAATACGTTTTCTTTATTATGGCTGATCATACAACATCAAGATTCCATTATGAATGGGGTCGGATTATTTATTTTATTGATAACACTGCCATATTTAAGTTATTAATGACGTTTCTCATTTGGTTGCCTCCAACAATAATAATCACAGCGTTAGGATATGGACACATCCTTGATGGGGTATTAGCTTTTAACGCAGACACATGGTATTACGTATGGACATTTGCAACACATACGTTCTATCACAAAAGTATGATTGAGTTTGCTGTTGTTGTTGGACTACTATATTTATTATATCCGTTTGAAACACTTATTGGAGAAAATAGATTTCATATTTTTGTGTTACTTGGATTTTTATCAAGTTCTATTTTTTCATTAATTGGATATACACTTACTGGATCATTTGTCACTACAAGTGGTGGACTCCCAATAATCATTTGTTTATTGAGTGGATTTGCAGGTGTATTACCTAAAGAAAGAATAAAACTTGTTGGTGTTCCATTGCCATTCTTTATTATTCCAATACTTATTATTGGTTTAAACATTGGAATCATATCACTATATGGAAATGGACTATTTGGACAATCTCAATTTTCGTATATTGGTTCAGCAGTAGCTGGAATGATATACGGCCTCTATCTATCAAAGGAAGATTTACAATTTGATGAAGAATACTTACCAGAAGACGTTTCTTGGGATATAGATGAATAAATTATGAATTTACGTACAACGATTGGTAAAAATTATACGTACTCTATTTTAGTGTTTATTATATTTATTTATTTGTTACAGTTATTGACACTCACATTTTATTCTGAAGAAATGTTTGAATACATTTTTGTTTTGTCAACGGAAAATCCAAATCATATATGGACGTGGTTCACTTCCATGTTCAGTCATGGTAATATAGCACACTTATTAGTAAATGTTATTACGATGTTCTTTTTTGCCCCAATTGTTGAATCTATACTTGGAAAGAAACGATTTCTTATTTTATTCATTTTGTCTGGTGTATTGGCAGGACTATCACAAATAGTATTTTTCATCATTCTTGGAATTGATGGTGGTTTAGTTGGTGTGAGTGGGGCAGTTGCAATGTGCTTTGGTGTTGTTTCAGTCTATTTGCCGGATTTGAAGGTTTGGGTTTTCTTTGTTATACCGATTAAAATATGGCTTGCTGCTTCAATATTTATTGGTGTGAGCATTGTTGGGATGTTTACTACCATGTTTGGACAAAATATAGCCCATTTTGCACACCTGATTGGTATTTTAATAGGCATTACGTATTCATTCCTTCTTCCACAAGAAAAAATTGTTAATTCGGAAATGTATGATCTTGAATTGTTTTGAATAAATAACACCGAACTGTTTTAACTCATAAGCAATTATTATTTAATAAGACATATGAGCATTCAAAATGATAACCATTTAGTTGGTGATAAAGTATCTTCCTTGACAGATAAAATTAGCGAGACGATTAAAAGTATTACTAATGAAGTGAGTGATGATAATGACAAAAAATATCACAAAAATAACCCATTGAATCCAAATCATCAAGCTAGACGGAGGGTTGATGATGTGGGCGATGAAGTACTCATTAGTGTTGATTTGCCGAATGTATCTGGTGAAGATGTTAATTTGAAATTAAAAGAAACACATGCTGAAGTGACATCATATTATGGACGAACCAAGTACGATCTTGATGTTCCAATTTCCCCACCGATTGATATTGAATCTGGAACAGCAACATTTAATAATGGTGTTTTAAATATTCGTGTTAATAAGATGTAATTGTTCTTTTTGTCTCTCAAAGAACCTATTCTTTAAGTAAACATCTAAATAAGTATTATATGCAGAAGGGACTACCCATTCTGCGTCACATGTCTTTTTAGTAGAAAATAAATGTTAAAAGACATTCTTAAGTATTCAATTTTGAATCCTATTATGATAGATTGATCATCTCTAATTGTTGAGAGTTTGTGTTTGTATTTGATGGGATTATTTCTGATGGTTTTTTGTTTTGAAGGGCTATGTCAATAATGTCTATTGCACACTGTTTATGTAATGGGCTATTATTACTACCACAGTATTCATCCATCACACACGCTGGACAACCATTAGGGCGTCCACAATCGCATGATTGTATCATTTCTTTTGTTTTTGAAGCTACTGATTCAAAGTTATCAAATATTGTCTTGGAAAATCCAAGTCCACCAGAAATACCATCATAAATAAAAAATCCAGATGATGTGAAGGAATGATGGTTGTACGTAGTTAATCCTCCTAAGTCTTGTTTTTCCATCATTAATTGGAGTGGTGCTACTCCAATCATTCCATGTTCAACTGCATGAAGTCCACCAAGGTATCCCGTAAGTGGCGAGTCCATATTTTCACTTGAATATTCTTGATACTTCTGAGCTAATCCCGCTTCAATATTTTTTGGAACATCAACCCACATCATTTGTGTTCTCATTGGAAGTGGTGACAGATTTGTTGGAATACCTTGTTGTGTGACTTTATTATCTGATAGGCTTATTTTGCTATAGCTATCGTAGTGAACGGTAACTGATCCTGTTCCCCAATATATAGTAAATGGGCCAACATCACGTTTATGCTCAACTTCAGTTGCATTTATTTCTGTAGATGATGTAGTTCTGGTATAATAATCAATATCATCTGCCGGTTTGAGTACAGCATATGAATTATTAGGTATATCTTCAAATTTTATTACTTCATACCTTCTTCCTTTATGCATGTACACTGCACCAGTATGGAAATCACGATATGCTCGTTCTTTATCTACTGGTTCAATATCAATATTTCCATCATAGCTGTCATGGAGCATTATTTCAACTTGCTCATCACTGCTAGCATACATGCTAATATTTGTCTGTGGCCTATTTGCACCCGTATATTGGACACTTGTATCAAGGTCGCCTGAAAACACTCCTGCTTGTCTCCACATTTTTACAACAGATTGTAATCTATCTTTACTTCCAAAGTATTCAGTGTCGTCTTTTGTTAAACCTAATTCAGTTGCTGCACAGAGTATATGTTTTGAATATACTTGGTTATTTTCAAGATCAACAACTGCATCTTCTACTGCATCTTCTAAAAGATACTCTGGATTTTTCATAATATATTGATCAATACTATCATAATCACATACAAATAGTCCAAGTGATTTACTTGCATTCCGCCCACTTCTACCGATTCGTTGCCAAAAACTTTGTCTTGTTCCGGGGTATCCAGCAAGTATGACTGATTCAACACTACCAACATCAATTCCAAGTTCTAATGCACTTGTTGTAACAATACCATTTATCTCACCATTCTTCAAACTATTTTCTGTTTCACGTCGGGTTTCTTTACCATGTCCAGCATGGTATGGTTCAATATCAACTTCATTCCCTTCACCATATGTGTTCAAATGTTCTTCCGTTCGATGGGCATTTAATTCAGTCAATTTGCGTGAAGAGGTGAATAAGAGTGATTGAATGTCATTGTAGGCTAAATGGGCTAATACCTCACTAGCCTCTATATTTGCTGGTTTTTGTCCATATGATTCATCCTCTTTAGATGGTGGATTCCAAAATATTATTTCGCGTTTTCCATGGGGAGAACCATCTTTTTTAATCACATGAACACGCTCACCAGTTAATGCGTATGAATGCTTCTGTGGATTTCCGATTGTTGCACTTGTTAAAATAAATTGTGGACTGTTTCCATAGTAATTTATTACACGCTTTAATCGTCGTATTGTCCATGCAACATGCATTCCATGAATACCTGTATATGTGTGCGATTCATCAATTGCAATCACGTCCAAATTGCTATAAAACCGACTCCACGTTTCATGATGGGGGAGATATGCATTCACACCAGAAAAATTAGTAATTATTACGTTTGCATTATTTCTCACTTTACGTTTAGTATCTTGCTCAGTATCACCGTCATACACTCCTACAGTAATATCAAGGTCTAATGTATCATATAATTCATTTAAAGCTTGCTCTTGGTCACGAGAGAGTGCCTTTGTAGGATATACAATAAGTGCAGTTGTTTGATTATTTTCAATATAGTTTATTGCAATCTGAAGTGCATACACCATAGTTTTTCCACTTGATGTGCTTGTTGATACACAAACATTTTCACCAATTTCTAATTCAGACAATGAACGAGCCTGATGAGTGTATAAATCATGGTCAATTTTTTCAGCTAACTCATCTGGTAAACACTGTTCAATTGGAACAGTTTTTGCCTCTTTAGAGTCTTGTATAAAACTGTTTGCAATCTGTCCATCGTACTCTGTCTCAGGATAACTCCTTTCTAATCCATCAGATGTTAATTCAAATGTCATAATTAATCACGTATTTGTTTCATTGAGATGATCTAAGATTTGAAATCATGGTTTCACCACGAGACGGAGAAACTTCGTCAATCTCATCATATACATATCTTAATGATTCAACATTATCCTTTCCGTATTTTTCATATAGTTCCCAATTTGGTTGTAAGTTTTCATTTTGGGCACGAACCCATTCACGAAAAATTGCAGCAACCCTTTGACCACCCAACTCTGCAACTGTTCTTTCATACCCAAGTGATTCACTTATTGTTTCTAACTCTGGTGATCTAGAAGGTAAAATTGCATTATCTTCACCAATCGCCCATTCCTTCAAACTCAACTTTTCAGATTTCTCCCAAACATCTAAAAAGAAATCAGCATGTTTTCTTGTGAACCTATCAATATGTTTAAAATCAAAGTCCCAACCAGACCATGAAACAATCATTTGTCCTTTCCCATTTCTCATATACCAATCAAGGAAATCTCCGATTACACGCTCTTTATCATTTGGATCATTATGCATAAAGCAGTGGTACTCATCACATTTTGAATCTAACACTGAAATTTGCCAAATTACAGTAGGTTTAGCACCATCTGTCTCAATTGAAATAAAAATCGGCGCATCACCCGGCAACGGATCAAGCGTTTTACGAACAATTTTATCATATGCTAACGCTTTGGCATGAGGCTGAATTGTTTCCGCTGTTTTCTTTCCAATCCCACGAATCATCTTAAAATCAGCTTTTGGTGTAGTCGCAATATCTTTAAATGTTTCATAACCATTATCAACCAACTTATCTGCGGTCTTTCTTCCAACAGAATCAATTGCACGAATACCCAACCTACTATTTCTAATACTATTGACTGAAATCAATCCATTATTATACAACTTTAGTACAGGTATTAATGCAGATAGGTCAGCATCAATTGGACTAATACCACGAACTAACATCCCATCCCAACGTTTTTCATAATTTGCATCCAATTTAGTACTGAGAAAGACAGGGTTTCCGGGTGATTGATCATAAAACCCGACATAATAATTTTTATTTTCAAGGGTCGCTTTCAATTTTGTTGGTTGAATCTTCACATCAATATCTGTCGTAATATAAAACGTAGGAGTATCAGTATTAATCTCACCAGACTTAATTTTACTTGCGGCTGTAAATAATGAATTATAGTCTTTCATCCAAACTAAATCAATTCCATTGATAGTCAATGTTTTAATGTCATCATTACGCTGTCCAGCAGGATACAAGCATGGAACTGAGAATTTTTGTGACATTTCTGAAAAAGCTTCAGGTTCTGGATTTGTAGATGAAAGGACAATTGCATCTGGTGATGTTGCATTTATTAAATCATCAACTTGATGCGGTCTTAATTGATCTTGTAATCGTTTAGATAACGAAATTAACCGTATTGCTGTTTTATTTTCAGTCATTCAAATAGCTATATTTCACTGTCTAAAAGTTTACATTCAAGTTTACTATTCGAGTTAAATTGTAATTGTGATGAATTATCATTCATACATTTAAATTACAATACACAAGTAAAAATTCTTTGTATTCACAATGTAATAACCAAACCACAAAACATAATTTTTAAATACTAATGGGTACAAATACATATTAAATGGATATATCGAGAAAACAATCTAAAAAGAAAAAATATGGCCGTGGTGTTGTTGTATGGGCCAGTGATCCTTTTAAAGATACAAAATGTGAAGAAACAACACGTCCATGGGTACTCATAAGCAACAGAAGTCATCCATTCACGTATCAATGGATTGCTATGGCAATCACATCTAAAAAACACGAAAAATCTATTCCAATTACTGATGATGATTGGATTCGTGGGCAGTTAGAGACACAAAGCTACGTCAGTCCATGGTCAGTTGCAACTATTAGTTCAGAAGATATTTGGTCATACGTTGGAACACTAAATGATGATTTTGTTAATAAATTAAAAGAACAGTTGGACGGGTTTATAATAAGCAATCATCAGCGGTAATTTCTATTTCTTGCAAGTGGATTAGTCACAACCGTAACTGGACACGGAGAATTACTAATTAAAGACTTTGCAACACTTTTCACTCCATTATGTTTATCTAATTTTCTATGTCCAACAAATAATTTATCAGCACTAACTTCATCCACATAATCAATAATAGATTCTGCTGGACTTCCATTGATTATTTTAGTTTCAACCATAACATCTTCATTAATATTTTCTTTAGCTTTTTTAATGATACTTTCTCCTTCAGATGATCTTTCAGTAGCTTCTTCAATTACCAAATCACCATTTGAATTATTTACTTTTTCAGTTAGTACATGGAGCAAATGAATTTCAACATTATCAACATTCAATGCATTCTTTTCAGCTTCCTTTACTGCTTTTAGACCCGCACTCGAACCATCAACTGCAACAATATATTTTTCGTTCATGATTTTTTGTTTGTTATACACTTGCATAGTGTTTTTGGCAAATATAAATTCTGTGTGGAAACATACTTTAGTCACCACTTCCTTGTATGTAATATACTAATGAAAAGCATTATTGATACACCCGTATCTGCATTTGCATCAAGAGAAACAACCACTGAGTTGACTGAAGAAGAAAAGAAAATCATTGGAATATTTGATGAAGCAAAACTGAAACAATACCCTAGTGAATTTTTCAATCCAGAAAAAATAAATGATGGAAAATTGTTTTCATCAACTTCACTTGTTAATATTGGAAATGAACTCTTCATGGTTGATGTTAGTGATAATCCATATCCGGGTAATGAAGCAATGACGTTAAAACAAAAATCAAATATTTACTCTAAGAATATGAAAGATGTTTCTCATATTCTTATTCAAACAGCTAATAAATACAATTCATACATAACAATTGACCAATTGAAGAATTTTATCACAACTGAAACAGAGATTGATAATTATAGTAAACTAAACATTGAACCTATTGATTCCTCAGTTGATTTTACAGATATTGTTGACTCACGGTATAGAAAAACAAATAAAAAACGAAGAGAAATGGAAAATGAATTAGATCAATATGCTAAGTATTTAATTCGGAAATATTCAGGTGATATTCAAAAAATGGCAGACCTTACAGAACAGATTATTGAAGAAAAAGAAGAATGGCTTACAAATACTGACATAACAAAATATGATGAAGTTGTAAATCTTGACCGTGAAAAATCAAAAGAACTTACACAACGAATCAAACAGGATGAACCATTAGGAACACATTATCAACCTGCCTTAGAACTTGCATTTCGTACAACTGTTGGGTCAAAACTTAATAGTAAGATTAGCATCTGGTCATATTTCATTGCACACCGTTTAATGCTACAATTTGGAGATATTGATTGCATGTCAACATTCCAGCGTAGAAATGAATATGGTGATAGTATTCGTGAGACACTTTCAAGACTGCCAAATGTTACATTAGACAATACTGTGTACCATATTGAAGATGAAGAAACATATGTTCAAGTTGATGGACACTTAATTATTGATGGAAAAAGACTGCTAATCAATGTCATTGATCCATTCAACAGACAAGAGTGGGATACTATTGATACTACACATCCATACACATTAAAAAAGGCAGCAAAGGCTCACACTCAATCATTTGACTCAGCACCATATGTTGTTCATGTTGCACCAGAACTACCAGAACCACCTGTTATTTATGATAAAACACTAAAGTTCTTGCTTAGTATTTAACATCCCTGCGATGAACTAATATTTTTGTCTCTATTTCTCCTAAACAGTATTATTTAGGTAAATAAATCATTCACATTGTTTGGGAGGTAAATGTCTGTGTACCTTCCAACTATATATCCAAAAGTAATCCCTGACAAATGTGCAACGTGTGCAATTCCACTACCAGAAATACTACCAATATACAACTGTGCAATTATTATATAGATAGCTGTAATGAATGTATAGATAACTGTAATGATCCATATTGGAATAGTTATTCCAAACATATTGAAACTAAAATTATGATTCCATCCTGTAAGTAATCCAATGATAGCTAATCCTGCACCACTTGCGCCAATAACACCACCCGGTGTGGACATTAAAATCAAGGTTCCAACATGAACTAACCCTGCTACTATTCCAGCAACAATGAAGAATAGTGCATACTTTTTTGATCCCATTCTTTTCTCAGCAATCATACCAAAAAATGCAATAGTAATGCTGTTAAATAGAGCGTGATTAAATCCCCCATGTGTAAATATTGATGTAACCCACGTCCATGCATTTAATGGTGATTCGGTTGTGAAATGGAATAATGTTGTTTGCAATCCTTGTGGGATGAAAATTTGAACTATGAATAAAATCCAAATAATAGCTAAAAATGAAAGAGTTACAGTTCCATTAAAAAATGATTTTATAGATTCTTTTGAACGAATAGTGTATTTTCCCGAATTTCTATTCAATCCATTTTTATTCATAGTTGAATTTTACAATCAATACTAAAGAATTTTTCGTATTAGGATTTATTCATTTGATGATACCATTGGGAATGGGATTACATCCTTGATTGAATTTGAGTCAGTTAAAAACATAGCCAATCTATCAATCCCTATTCCTAATCCACCTGATGGTGGCAACCCATGTGCAATATCATTAACATAATCATAGTTAATTTCACGTTCGTCAGTTGATTGTTGTTCAAATGCATGTAACTGTGATTCCGCATCTGTCAATTCAGTATATGCATTTGCAAGTTCAATTCCACTAACAACAACTTCAAAACGTTCTACTCGTGAATCATCTTCACATGTATCACACAATGGCGTTGATTCCGTTGGATAATTATACACTATTGTTGGTTGCACTATTTCTGGTTCAACAAACTCATCATACAATTCCATGTATGCCATTCCGCGAGTGTATTCACTCAATTCAATGTTTATTGTTTCTATGTACTCCTGCAATTCAGCATCATTCATCTGGTGGACATTAACAGGAACATATTCACTTATAGCATCGTCAAACTCTATGCGTCTCCATGGAGTGCTGAAATCAAGTACTGTATCACTATATTGAATATTTGTAGTTCCATGAACACTCTCAAATGTATGTGATACTAACTGTTCGACCAACTCCATCATATCTTCATAATTACAATACGTTTCATATAATTCAAGCATTGTAAATTCTGGATTATGAGTTGTATCAGTATCTTCATTTCTGAAGACACGACCCATCTCAAATATTCTATTGAAACCACCAACCAATAGTCTCTTCAAATGTAACTCTGGTGCAATTCGTAAATTCATTTCTTGATCAAAACATTCACTAACAGTATCAAATGTTTCTGCATTTGCACCATTTGAGTGATTATTTAGAATTGGTGTTTCTACTTCAAGATACCCTAATTCACTTAGGTAACTACGAATAACAGATTGCATTTCAAACCGTGTTTGTATCGTGCTATGCAATTCATTTCCTCTGAGGGCAATTGCACGTTCACGAATTTGATTTTCTGCACTCATACTGTTATATTCATTATTTGGGTGTCGAAGAGTCTTGTTTATTACATCAAACTCAGTAACACTAAGTGATAGTTCACCAGTGTTTGTCCTAATTGGATTTCCACTTGTTGTAATCACATCACCAAGATCAAGCAATTCAATATCATCATATTGTTGCAACTCATTCCTTTCAAAAACTGTTTGTACACGTTCTCCATCATTTGTAATATCAATGAATGATAACCCTCCACAGTTATTGATTCTAGTGATACGTCCAGATAACGTATGTTGAGAAATTATTGTAGTCAATTCACTCTCTGATATACTCTCATATTGTTGAATGAAATTCTCAATAGTATCTGTCCGTGGTGTTGAAAGTCTATATGGATTATACCCATTTTCTCTTAATTCATTTACCTTTTCAAGTCTGTCTTCTGCAAATTGTGCTTGTTCATTGACCGATTCGGTTTCTGTTGTTACTTCGTATGGACTCATTTTTCTGGTTGCTACTGTGTTGGAATTTATTAATTGATAGATGATACATGGTAGTACAATATTGTACTACAATACACCAATAACCCCAATTCAGTCGCTACTCTTAGTTGGGGTAAAGAAAAACAGGTTTACCTTTAGCAACCACACCCGCAGGTAGATCAACAAGAACGTGATCTGTTTCCTGTGAGTGGATCATTCTATCCATACAAACGTTGTTTATACATTTAAAACCTTCGATTGATGAAATGTTTTATTAATGTTGGCCATAAAATGTAGCATATGAATGAAGAAATTGAGTATATTGATCCTTTGGTATTATATAGATGGGATGAAAAAAATGTTGAGAGGTCAATGTATGTTAATAGAAGACAACAGTATTATGATGTGTCATGGGATGTTGAGAAACCAGCATTGACATTCACTAATATATTGAATACTGGAAAACCACACTCGTTTCGTTTATTCGTTCTTTTTATTATATTGAGAATTAGTGTATTATTGTTTAGCAAAACTATCCATACATATAGTTGGAATAATTACACCGTTTCATATGAAAATCGTGGTAGTTCAGTATATATTTTGTTTGGAACAAATAAAACCGATTATGATGTGATGAGATATGTGTATCAATCAGCAACAGGAAAAACTATTCCAAATGACTGGATTCGTGAAACAAAAGATTATCTCGGTGATTTGAGAAACAAATCAGTTGCACCAGATGAAGATTCTTCATTTTCTCAATTTGAAGAAAATTATTAATTTTCGGTATTAAATTTCGTTATTATGATTCACTTTATCAATTGGTGCAGGCATATTCACCCACTTGATTATTTGTGAGTTCCATTTTGGTCTGTATGTTGAAGTAGTTTGTTTAATAAATGCATCTGTAGTTTGTCTGTCAAAGTCTGTTTCAGACAGAATACTATTTCGTGCAATTTGTACTGATAGCTCTTTGTATTCTAGTAGTTTATTTAGTAACACTTCATATGCTTTTTTAATATCACGCTCTGTTTCTTTTTCAAAGTCATATTCATCAGATTTTCGCACACTGTAAACTATTTCTTCTTTATGTTCGTCCATAAAGAACATAGCTGTCAAAACTAACAACTTCTTTCTTACATGCCATTCTGTTCTATTATGTTCTTCTGACAATTCTTTCAGTCTCTTCACAAATTCAATGACTTTTTGTTGTTCTACTGAAACTGTGACTGTATCATTAAATCCGTACAGCAGTGAAACTCCATCTTTGCTTGTTGCTGCATCTTTTACAATAGAAACAAATTCATTTCCTTGTTCTTCAAACCATCCTTCTTTGTTTAGCTCACCAATATCTTCAATGATTTCTTTTGAAAGAGGTAGTTCAATATCCATAGTTAACAGTATATTCTCCATTGATAAGTAAATTTGGGAGTAAAACGGGTCGAATGGGATTTGAACCCATGACTTGGAAGTTAAAAGCTTCCCACTCTACGCAGGCTGAGTTATCGACCCTGACCGTTTTGTTGAGCGTTGTATCCATTGAAGGATTGTTGACGCTGTGCCATTTTTATGCCTTGGTCGGGCAACGTCGGGACACGGACTCGAACCGCGAACCTTCTGGTTAACAGCCAGACGTTCTACCAATTGAACTATCCCGACTCACATATTGATGTTGGGAGACAGACTTGAACTGTCAACCTCAATTATTATTGTGTTCTACCAATTGAACTATCCCAACTGTGCAAGACTATACTAGTATAGTTTTGTACGTAATGCATTACGTTCTTGCACATAAACGTCGGGACACGGACTCGAACCGCGAGCCTTCTGGTTAACAGCCAGACGTTCTACCAATTGAACTATCCCGACAAACCGCAACGGGCCGAGAGGGATTTGAACCCCCGATCTTCCGGTTAGAAGCCGGATATTTTTATCCAAACTAAACTACCAGCCCAAAATGACCACAGATGGAATCACCGTGATTTGAACACGGAGCCTTTCCCCTGCCAAGGGAGTGTTCTACCATTAGAACTATGATCCCAATTGAAAGTGAGATGGCCGAGATTTGAACTCGGACGTTCCTTCTTGATTTTGTTTCACTGGCCAGCTACTTGCAAGAGGGTCGTTTTAACAATTCACCGCTCTTCCACAATCACATCATATAGCAGACTGCTACTATATGTGAACTGAGACTTAGATTCTCACTAAGCTCCACATTCATATGTGAAAAGGGTTTTACACAAGTACTCGTCTATCTGTACTCATACCATTGAGCTACCATCTCAAATTGTATTTTTGTGAGAGACTTTCTTTCATGAATAGACCATAACTATCCATGTGGCAATTGTCTTGCCGTTAAACGGGTCAGGAGGGATTTGAACCCTCGACCGTTGGGTTAAAAGCCCACCGCCGTATGCCAAACTAGGCCACTGACCCATATAAAACATTGGTAATGTTATTATCACTCTCAAATATAACTATGGTTTGAGAGTATTGATGAACGGTATTCGTTCGGACGCCACCCCTTATGAATACCAAAAAATCATTTAGCCTTTCTATTGGCATTATTTGTACCACCGGCTCTGTGGAATGGGCGAACATCCACATCAGGTGTCGATGGTACAATCATCTTACTATAACATTGTCGTGGTGGTACTTAAAACTACTGTGTTATTTGTTTACAAACTTTGTATTAAATGTTAAATTTTATTTATATGATATTAATTTTACAATAGAAACTAATAAGTAAACACGTTATATAATTTACAATATGAATATTGATGCTAATTGTGTAAGTGAACAAGCGGTCAAACCTTACATTGACAAGATTGGTGATATGATTGGGGAACAATTAGGATCAAACTATCTATCAACGGATGAAATGCAATCAATTATTCGTAAAGATACTAATAAACACATTGTAATGGTCATGCCTGACAAAGAGTCAGATGTGTATGGACGCGAGAATGAAATACCAATTAAAGTCTATCACACTCCAATAAATGAAGATAGTGATATTGACTATGATTCGTTCCCTGATTCAACTATTACTGAATTTCTTGCGGTAAGTATTGGATTTACCATTAATTCAGTGGATTTTGCATCGCAAATTGAGTTACAAGGTCAATCATTTCCAAAGGTGTTTCAATACAAAAAGAAGGTTGGATTAATTGATGGAACAGCTATTAATCCAGAATTTACACGAAGAGGATTTGGTGAAAAAGCATTGAAAACTAATTCATGGTTATTAAAAAAGAAAGGCTGTAATATACTATGCGCGTGGGGATGGCGGAACCGTAAGGGAATTTATGCTGGACATGTTTTCTCTGCATGTGGGTTTAGGCCGGAACGTGAATATAATAGGTATTGGGAAAAAGAAAGTATTCGGTCTGGATTCCATTGTCCGTGTTGTGGGCCGCCTCCATGTACGTGTTCAGCAATACTATATGTTCAATGATAAAATAAATTTGAGCTTATCTATTTGTTGATTACGTCCTGACATACATCATAATGGCTGACACTTTGATGTACTCCACACTCTTCAATGATGTCAGATAGTGCTTCAAGAACCTCTTTAATATTGTAATTTAATTCATGGTCAAGGTAGTTTCCTTTTGTTCCACCGTATCGTGAATGTGATGTGGTGATATTTAGATCATCAAAGTCTGATAAATATTCACGCACACTTCGTGATGTGACTGCTCTATCACCACACAGTTTTGTGTATCGTTTATATATTTCAATAGACCGTGGGTTTTTCTGTTCTCCGGTTGACAATGTTGCAATTGCATACATTGTAATCTTTTCATGTTCGGACAATTCTTTAATAGTATTCAGAATTTGTTCTTTTCTGAGTTTTTCGCGGGCAATTGAAAGATGTTCTTTGGTGATTATATCTTTATTTCGTCGCCGTGCTTCATCACCAGCACCACGTAATAAGTCAAGCGAGCGTCTTGCATCACCACCTTCTTGTGCCCCATGTCCAGCCGCAGCACTAATGATGCTCGAATCAATTGCACCATCTTGGAAGGCAACTTTTGCACGTTGTTCTAGAATATCAATCAATTCATCAGCATCATATGGATTAAATTCAATTGATTGCTCTGCTAACGTTGAACGAACATCAGGGTCTAGTCTTTCTTTGAGTGTGAGATCACTACTAATACAAATGGTTCCAACTTTAGCTTCAACTAAATCCCCTCCTGCTGACCTAGCACGCGAAAAGCGGTATAGTAATTTATTTAGTGACTGTTGTTTTACTGAATCAATTTCATCTAATACAATTAGGGTTGTACCCCCATTCCGTTCAATTGCTTCAAATAAACGGTTGTAAACAACTCCTTCTCCATGTCCACGGGCAGAAATTTGATTATCAGGAGAACTAAATTCATTAACTAATTCTACACCCAACTTGTAGCTTGTGTTGAGGGTTTTGCAGTTTACATGAATAACATTTAGATTAACCCCGTTTTGTTCACATGCATTTTTCAACTCACTAAGGATATAACTCGTAGAAGCTGTTTTACCAACACCAGTCTTTCCATACAAAAATACATTATCTGGTTCTTCGTTTTGAACTACTGGAAGTAATGAATCTTTGTAATTCTCTAATTCATCATCACGACCAACTATTTCATCCGGCCTATATGAATCTTTGAGTGCTTCACGTTTTGAGTAAATGTTCGTAGTAACTGAAAAATCAATAGACATTTCTATCACTCACCCCACTAATTTCTTCACGCGAAGACACGAATAACGAAGTCATAATATCTTATTTATTCCTCACTCTTATAATGATTGTGGACATAAGGTTCCAGTGGTTCCAGTGCAGAACAAAATTACATACTTAAAAACTATAAAAAATGTTTATATTTTCTTTAAGTACACTGTATGGGATATATGATTGAAATCTCCACTCATAATTTTTGAACACTTACACCAACATCCATGCTGCAAGGTGATTTTTCAGTTTCTCTTTTGTCTGTTCCATCTGGAACATCAACCTCAACTTCTTCATCAACATCTTTCGGAGTTGGAACCTTTACAATACTTGCGGGTGAATTTTTTCGCAATTCATTAGTTAGACATTCACAATATCTTCGTTTAAACAAGTGTTCAATTGGAGGATTATAATATGCAATAGTATTCATCAAAAGTTGTGCTTCTTTTTTATTTTTCACTTCCAATAATACACCTGCACCCAATGTGTATGATTCTCGAAGTCTATTGTGAATGATTCTAGATAATTTTGATTGTTCTTCAACAACCTTCGTAAGCTCCATGTTCCGATAATTTTCTAATGCATTTTCAAGCTCAATTGTCGCATGGTCATCTAGGTTTAGAACAAACGGTTCCATTTCCATTTCTCCATTAGATACATTCATATATAGTATACTATCAGATTGTGTGTAGTGAGCATACTTAATGATTCACATATTTCTTTCTAAATCGTCTGACATAAACCATTATCTTCATTACAATAGAAGTTTAACAAAGATAATAGAATATGCATGTTTTCGTCAACTCCATTTCAAACTCCTTCTGATATAGTTAATATAGTTGAATCATGTAAAGACATGAACTATGATGTATCCGAAAAGTCAACGCATAAAATATATTCTCCAATGCCGTCTTTAGAAACTATTGAAACTGGAATTATTGATGAGAACAAAGAATATGTTTTTTGCAATGGTAAACCAACTGGTTATGGTTATGCAGAAATTGAATCACAAGGTGGTTTTCTCATTGGAAAAACACGAAGATATAATTCATCTTTATCAAACGAAAATTCATATATCATTGATAAGTTCGGGTTGCCATTAACAAATCCCGCAATAGATATTAAGATTATTAATGGAACAACATACACAAACGACCCACCGTTTTCACATAGGGATGTTCCATTTATTCCATTAGTTCCTAATACAACTATTGTCAGTGACGGATTTTATGATTGTACGTATGAATCGTTTAATTTTGAATGTAAAAATGATAAATGGATGTTTGAGGCGGATTCTGGAAATAGTGTTACTTCATATAGATTTTATTTATCACCATTGCGTTATTCAAATGAATATAAAAATCACATTTTATTCAAAGAAATTGCTAATGATGTAAATACTGATGTGAAAAGCACTAATATTAAAACATATAATGTAACTAAGCGTTCGTTCATTCATATGAATACAAAGAATGGTGAGGTGTCAAAGTATGAGTGTAAAGAAGAAATTGATAGTGTAAAGAAACATGGTGGGTTGGTTAAAACGTCTTTTGTAAGAACAAGAAAGGCATTAAAGGATGTTTTATATTTTAAGTAATTAAATTAAAGCACGTTGAAAATAAAATTATATTAAATAGCTCATGGTTGGGCAAACGATTGACGAGTTAATATCCGAATCAAAGTTTAATGGTAAATTATTTTTTCATTATACTAGATATAAGATGTACTCTAAATGGGCGGAAAATAGTGAGGCATTAATTGATAAAGCAGTTGGATATGATAAATGTGGTCAATATGCTCGTGATGTTGGTGTTTATTTAGTATTAAATAATTCTTTTGAGTGTGCTGTTGATTGGTTTAAATGTGCATGTGAAAAATTTTACACTGCTAGTATATTTTTTCAAAAGTTAAAATCATCATCTATTGATGAACAGATAGAACCGTTAGTCAAAGCGTTGCATTTGTCTGTAATAACAAATTCAACAAATTATAGCAAAGAAATATCGTCGGGATTGTTACATTTACTTGAAACACAAACTAAACTAATGAGTGGAATTAAGAGTGACGCAAAGCAGTATTTGAGATATTATGTTTATGTTAAGTCTGCGTTAGTATCTGAGAATATTGTGAAACAAAATGAAGGCATTGAAATATTTGATAGTGTTAACCATCCACTTATTCCAATTGGCCCACCATATAAATCTGTACAAGATGTGTTACATGGAATCCATGATGAGGATGGTGATAGGTTTAATAACGGAATGGGAGAATTAATTAATCATCACCATACATCTCCGCCTGAACGTGTTGCACAAAAAATTAAACAATATGAACCCAATTTAGAAGTTCATAATATTGTTTCAATTGAATGTGCGTTCTTTTTTGCATTATCATATGATACTGATATAACATACAAGAATCCGCCTTCTATTGTTTTACCTGAAATTATTGAAAAAACAAGAGACACATAGTTACGTGACTTATATATGGATGCAGTTGATAGTATCTATTATGGAAAATGTAGATGAAGAACCTATTGATGAAGATGATGTTCCAGAAAATACGAATGTGAATAAGTTCGAGTCATTTAGTGATGCTGTCACTGATTACATTGATAATATGACTGAATTTTACCATAACATTACAATGCCTGCTGCTGATCCTGAACCAGCACCAGAAGAATATCCTGAGCGAGATAGAGATATTATTTCAGGACAACAATTCCTTGTTGCAGGAGATATTGCATACGGTATTGGTCTTTCTGAATATTATCTTGGAAACAAAATTTCAGCCGAAGATTGGCTTGAAACAGCAGTTGAACATTATATGGATGGAAGTACATTCATGTTTGAAACACCATTCTATGCGGAAGATAACATTGATATTTATGGATTAGATCATCCCAACATTGGTGGTCACTGTGAAATTGTTCCAACTAGTGATGGAATCATTCGTCATGGAGTTGTAGAACCAACTGAAAATAATGTTGGATATAAACCAGAAATTGGAACACCTGATCATAAAGTAGATGTTCTGTATCGTGCATTGGCAATTTCAATGATGATTGACGATACTGAAACAGCAGAAGAATGTGCTGAAAGAATTGATAAAACGTATCTAACTAGTGTTGACTCTGGTGATGAAAACACTATTCACATTTGGCTAACTGCTGGATTTAAGCGCGGAATTGCTGGATTGGTCATTGGGAATAAAGAATTGATTGACAAAACATCAGTTGCACTACACAATGCTGGTGGGGCTGGAAAACTAACACCTGAACTTGATTTGCAATTACAAATTGCTGAAGGGTTTAGTTCCAAAAATGATACGCTTATCAGAAATGGTATTGAATTGATGATCCATAAACATGTGGCAAAAAATACTCAGCCCCCAATTCATATCCCAAGTAGATTGTGTTGTCTTGAAGCGACACTAATTACATTAGTAGCTAGAAAATATGGATATGACGTTCGTGATGGTAATGAAGAAATCATCACATATTATCACGACAAGAAAAACCAAACATAACTTTTCACAATAAGAAATAAATATTTAATCATGAATTTGAATCCAACAGAAACAGCAGTTGTTGTTATTGATATGCAAAATGATTTTTGTCACCCTGATGGAGAATTATATACTCAATCAAGTGAAGAAATCATTCAAACAATCACAAACTTTGTTTCAAATGCACGTCAAAAGGGAGCTAAAGTAGTTTACACTAAAGACGTACATCCAGAAACACAGTTTGATGATGCCCACTATTACAATGAGTTTGAGCAATGGGGAAAGCATGTTGTAGCCGGAACTAAAGGGGCAGAGATTCACAAAGAATTTGATGTTCGTGATGATGATTTCGTAGTTGAAAAGAATACATATGATGCATTCTTTGATACTCAATTAGATGAATGGCTAACTTCACGCGGAATTAAAAATCTAATCTTTATGGGAACATTGACAAATGTTTGTGTATTACATTCGGCTGGAAGTGCAGGGTTGCGAGACTATCATCCAGTGATTGTAGAAGATGCAGTTGGATACATTAAAGAAGATCATAAAGATTATTCACTAAAACACGCAGATTGGCTATTTGGTGATGTAGTCAGCGAAAGTGAAATCAGTCTATAGTAACTTTTGAGTAAAACATATTTTCATTATGACTGCTACAAAAGATAGCATTGCGTAATTGATATACATCTTTTTCTTTTTGTTTGTGACACAATAAATGTGAAAGTCCCCCAATCGTATTTATCATACTTTCATTATTAATATATAGTTTATCATAAAGCAAATCTCGATTATTATACAAATGGTTTGGAATACATGAATAATTTACATCACTAATGTTTGCAATGTTTATATTTTTCACATCATCAATAGTATAATGTTTTGATTGAAGTGAAACCCAATCAGGATTGTACTGCTTATTGAATACGTTTGAACTTGCATGTTTCCCTTCTGTGAACCAACTTTTGATTGCAGTAGTCATATTAGAAGTTATACTATCACGATAAATTACCACTCCATAATTAAAATTGTCTTCATCATTAGAATAAAAATTACATTCAATGAAGCCAGCCATTTCTCCTGCTGGAATGTAAATATAACACTTTATTTGAGAATCACTTTTAGTTACAAAAGAATCTCGAACACCGTATTTTACTACATCTGAAATACAGCTATCATTAATAAATGAGATGTTTTCAATAATTTCAGTTAAGTCATTCATTCCCGCTCCGCTAATTTGATACCTTTTTCCACGAACAGTAAATCTAATCTTGCTTTCATCACTTGTGGCACCGATAGTTTTCTGTGCAGCAGATATATAATCTTTCACTGATGATGAAAAATCATCACTATGAGAACTTGTATAAATAAAGTACCGATTATCATCAGTGTTTGATTTTTTGCAAGCGTGTTCAGAATACAAAACCGTATTTCCAGAAGCAGTAGAAGCTACAAGGTTATTAGGAAGTATTGGGACTGAAATACTCTCAATATTATGTGGTGATATTAATTCATTGTTTATTTTCATATTGATACTATTTAATAATAACTTTTATTTTTATAAAAAGTCTTCTAACTTGCTTATACCAATTCCGATTTTTGTGAACACTTTATCTTTCTCATTTTCAAATTCAATTAACGATCCACTATCATCGACTGCTGGTAATAAAACTCCACTATTACACTTGGGACATGAACAAACATGTCCGTTATCAGGGTATGAAGCACCTGACATACTTTTAATTGTAATTTCTAATGTTTCTCTTTCACTCACATAATCAGGTTCCCGCTCGACTTCACTTTCACATGATGTGCAATCAAACACTGCCATACATACTGATTTTTATTTATTTTGTATAGCTGTTACCCAATTGACAACATCACGATTTTCATTTCCGTCCAAACTTGAGTGGAAGTGAAACTTTGTCATTTTCTTCATCATATTCACCCACCATTATGTCGTGCCTCTGTCTGATTCTATATGCATACTTTTCACGTAGTGAGAAAAGTTTTTCATCACATACTTCGTTAAAATCATTCATAACTTCATTAACAGTATCATAATGTTTCCATTCAGCATACTGTCTAATAAGCTCAATAGCACCGAAAAGTCCCATATGCCAAACACGTAGCTCATCACTATTGAAAGAAGAAATGTGTTCTGGATTATACTCTTTCAAAACAGCCTCTTTAAGTTGATCATTCAACTCTCCAAGACTACTTTCATCCCACTCTCTATTTTTATCAATTGTTTTCAAAATAGTTTTAATGCCAATGACGAATGGTTCTGTCTGAACATCATTATTTCCTTTCTCACCATCTTCTAATGAATTGAGAAAGTCTTCTTGAGCATTGTAATATTCTTGTGTATTTATTCCATCGCTGCTACTTGTATTGTTTTCTTGTGTCATTTTATAAGTCTCGTTCTTCTAATAGTTCTTCAACAACATTAATTACTTCGCTATACATGTTTGATATATCATTCTGCACTGAAATATATTTCCCATGTTCATTTTGAATGGGAAGCTTTCGATGATCAATCATAATTATGTTTCCGGTTTCAGTACTTTGGTAGAAAATTAAATAATCTTTTTCATGGTTAATTTCATCAGGAACTGAAAACATGTGACAACCAGAACAAAAATGACCTTCAAGGATTTGTTTACCATTTATATCATCCATTCTTTTTATGCTAAATCCAAGAACATCATTTCGTGATTCTTTTTCAGTTCCACATGAATCACACTTCATTGTTACTTTCCGCATCTTATCACATTTCCTTTCACAATCATGATTAATAAAGCCTAACAAAACCAAACTATTTTCATTACGGAAGCAAAACAATACTACATGTATGTAGTTACGGTATGTCCAAATTGCACTAACTTTTGGATTATTAATGGAACACCCAACTCATCACAGTGTCGTCGTTGTTTAAAACAATTCCAATATAAAAAATTGCAAAAATTAAGAAAAACAGAATCTATTGAGGAAGCAAGGGCTATACGTGCAAGTGCGCAGGCAAAATATCAAGGAGATGAAGAAATGTTTGACAGGGCAGTCAAACAATCAGATATTTTAACTGAGGTTGAGATTGATCTTAACGATGAAAGTTATTTAAAAGAGATGGGTGTAAATGTAGATGAAGTAAAAGAGGTAGAACAAAAAACAATGTCATCAAATGGATCACGATCTCAAAAAGAAATCATTGAAGATGCTGTTCGTGAAAATGAACCAGCAACGCCAGCAGAAGTAGTTTCATATGCACAAGAATATCAAGTAGATGCAGAAAAAGCATATAGTATTCTTGAAAAATTACATCGGGGAGGACAAATTAGAAAAACTACAGGTGGCAAGTTTAAAGAAATATAGAAGGCAAACAGTTTTGTATTGAACAATAAAGTTTATTTTACTCAATCACGTATATGTGTACGTAATGAGTGATTTCATTCCATCAGCAACCGGACTCAATTCTTGCTCACCAGATGATCCAGAAGTAATGAAACACGTTCCAGATGAAGAACCAGCAGGAAAACTCATTCCAAATATTTTTCAAACACCACTTGCTGATGGATGGATGCTAACTCTACAACATGGGTGTGGTTTTTCATTTTCAACATGGACTGATATGAATGGCCAGTGGACATATTCAAGCTTAGAAGAGATTGAAGAGGAGAAATCTATTGAGTGGGCAAATGGTGCAGAAAACAATATCCACATTCATACTATTTCACCATCTAATACAATACCCAAGTATTATTTTTCCCCTGAGTATTTATTAGAAGGACTCCCCGGTGGTGAGTACGTTCGATCAGATACAGATTTTAACTCTTACCGTGCTAAAGGTGTTATTTTTACTGCACCAACTGAACATGTTGAACATGACGGTTTTGAACCTGATTTTAGACCGATTACAAATGTTGTATTAGAAGATTCGTATTTTGATGAGGATATGAGTTTTCAAGAACAACGTGTTTGGCTTTGTCTGCTTGAACGTTCAGAAAATGCATACCTAATGGATGCGAAAGAAGCAACTGGATTGCATAATGATTTACAATCTGCTTATTCACAATTGAAAAATGTTGATTTTAATGACAAAAAATTAGAAGAGGAGTTTGATTTGAAAAGAAAAATCTCTAACGAAATGATTGACATACTTGATCCATATACTGTTATGCAATATGTTCCAGTAGATGTTCCGAAGGGAGAACCAATATCAATTCAAGAAATGTAATTATAGTAATAGTTTATTTTCGCACCACCAAGACTTTATATCACTTTTTCTTTTAACTAAATATATGGTGTCAAACAAAGCCCGTGTTTCACGTTCATCCTACAAAATAGATTGGGACAAAAATGCAAGAGTTACAATTGGTTCTGATGCAGCAGATTCGTTGAAAACAGCTATTCAAAATTATATTGAATGGCAAGAAGCACGGTTTAAACCATCAGATATTAGATCATACCATCAATCTGGTTCACTTGATGGGATTATTATGGAGATTGAAACTAACAATTCGGATTATGTAACATTTGATATTGATACATATGAAGAATCAAAAGAAATCATTCGTGCAATTGATTTTGTTTTTGGTGAAGATTATGAAGTTCTTATGCCTCTACAGGATGAATTACGGAACAATAAACGGTTATTGAATACTTGGAATCAGGATGATTCACGTAACTCTAGTAATAACATCAAAACACGGATTAAAGATGGATGTAAACGATTATTGAATAGGTAATTGACAAAAAGTAAAAAATAAACCAACTTGTTAAGTATATGCTTCTCTACGAAAATAGTAGAGAAAATATGAACAAAGGTTTGGCGTTTAATTCTTGTTCAAGACATGTGGAGTGTCATGCGTGTGGAAAACGTATTGGAATGGAATATCAACGAACAGAACATGAAATAAGTTTTTGTGATGAATTGTGGGCGATTGATAAACGAAAATGTAAAGATTGTGATTATGTTGATTTTTCAGCCCGTTCAAAAGATAATGACTGTATTGTAGTTTTATCTGCACCGGGAACAAAATGTTGTGAATGTAATGAACATGCAAGGGTGACTGTAGTAAACCCCGGAACACATGACGATGAACACTTTCATTTTTGTGAAGAAGAAGCCTCAGAAGCCCTCAAGTTAATATCTAAACATATTGATGGACATCGACAAATTCATGGAAATGATTTAACAGAACAGACAACAATAGATTAACATATGAATCGAACATTTGTTTGATACTCATATCTAAACTTATTTATTTTATGAATGTGTACTAATACACATGAGCAGTGACCTCAACATCAATCCCGAAATGCCAACTATTGACCATTCATCAATGTCTGAAAATGGAATCGTAATTGATAGACACAACGGAAAAAATATTGAAGTAACAGAAGAAACTGTTGCACAAATTCAAAAGATTGGGATTGAAAATGGAAAAACATTAGATGAGGTTCTAAAACACATTCAAAATCATCTTCCACTGATTGCTTCTGTTGAGGCAGTTCATAAGATGATCAGTAATTGGGAAACTGGTGAAACTTCTCCTCCCTTAACAGACTGTGTGTGGGGTTATGAATTATTAGATGTTGTATTAGAAGGTACAAATGAAGAATCTTATAATGAATGGGTAAAAATGCACATTAAAGAAGCTACAGTGCTACGAAATCAATTTTCAGAAATGGTCGACATGTATAGTTCAACATCTAAACTGAACTAATATTACTTCACCGTCTGTCATGCTACAAATTCGTAGCTATATTTCTTTGGTGTGATGATTTTCTTCTATTCCCACCTTCTCCACCACCCCCACCAATAATATACCCACCACGACCATTATTGTCATCATTTGTATTTGTGTGAACAATTAGATTGGCACAATCACGTCCATCAGTTTCATTGTATCCACTAACATTCACATTGTGTGGAAGAAAACTATTATTTGTTTTCTCATAATCTGTCGTATAAATCCCAAATTGGTATTTATAGAGTGACATATAAGCACCTTTGACAACAAGGTGTGTAACATTGTCTGCTTCAATATTGAATCCAACATTCACTGGACTAATTTTATCTTTTCTACCAATCACCCACACACCGTCACGCCTCATATAATTTTGTTTGTTTAATACGTGAGTGACAACATCATACAAACTTTTGAAAGGTTGATTATTTGATTGCATTATTACACCTTTATGGTGAGAATGACAACCATTCTCACACTATACTTGTATATTAAATATCGTCAGTGTTAATCTTTTTGGGAAAATAAAAGAAAAATATATTACTGTACTATTTTTTAGGCCATTGGCTTTTCTTTTGTTTCTTCAGCCAAATCATAACGTGCTGTTTCAAATGCAACTTCTGCATCTCGTGGGTCAATGAAGACACCATACTGTGCAACATTACTGATTACACTTACCTCAATCATATCTTCAACACTTACATCTTCAACACCAGACATAAGGTCTTGGCCCATTGTCATTCGGTATAGTTGCTTACCTTCCTTATTGACTGGTACAACATCTTGCTCCATGTACGCAGAAGCAATAAACAATGCTTGGATGAGAGGGATTGGAGAAGCGGTAAGCTGAGTATCACCATCTTTTTCAACTTCCCAACCAATCACTTCATCATTTTCAATGACCGAAGTACATTTTACGTAGCGACCTCCGAACGATTCTTTCCATTTAACAATTCCGTCTGCAATTGCAATATCCCAATCAGTTTTTACTTCAGACGTTTCGTAATCAAGAATTTCTTCATCAATGCTTTCTTTTTCTACTTCATCTTCGTCATCAGTCGTGTCAGTGTTGTTACTCTGTTGAATAGTAGAGAACTTCGCCTTGATTTTTTGAATGAAACTAGACATGAACGTTTCATTTTTACTGTTACTTTCTGCTTCGTTTCCTTTGTCAATGCCGGAATCGTTATCTTTTAGTTGCATACCTATTTGTTACACCTCTAAGTATATAAAGTTTATGAATTAGAGTTTTTTATATACTATTACGATTGGTAAAATAGTAATTTAAGGAATACAGTGTCTCTACAGTAAAATATGATAGCTTTAGTTTATGTTATTTTCTATTCACTTTCGTCTTCTTCTTCATCATTGAGAAGAGACATGTCAACTTCACCATTTTCATTTACGTATGGAATATCAGTAATATCATCAATGTCTTGGAGTGCTGATAGAATGTGCGATAACATTACACGTTTTTCAAATTCACCTGCACTTTCCCAGTGTTCCTTATACGTAACATACGGAATTTTTTCTTGGTCAGAATCATCACCACGCTCTAGTTTTTGATACCGTTGTTTGCGAATGACTACATCTGGATGGCAACCAGATGCATTAGGGTGTCCCCCGCCGCCGATAGAGCTTGCAATGTGGTTTGCAAGTGGTGTGTCTTTCGATGATCGAACACTTACTTTTCCAGTTGGTTTTACCATTGCTGCAACATTTGCACCTTGACTAATCAATTCTGAACAAAGACCAGATGGATAACAATTTCCATATGCAATTGCAACCGACCAACCATTAACATCGTACCAATCTGTGAAATTATCCGCTACATACTGGATTCTATTTTCTTTTTCCTCAACTCTGTCATCAATTACTTGTTTAATCTCTTCGTCTTCACGAATGTCTGCACCATATTTTGCTACTGCATCTGAATATTCTCCATACTCTGCAACAAATGCATATTCTGACAGGTCAGAATTTCTAGGTTCTTCGTCAAACAACTCTTTTTTCCACAAGTCACGAACTGCTGTAACTTCACCAAGTTCTTGGATGTATTCGGGTGCATATGGCCAATCTTCACGAATGACAATTTGAGTGGAACAGACAGGATTTTCTTGGTCATCATCAACGACCAAACTTTCTGCTTTTCCTTCTAATGCATCAAGAACCTCCTTTTGCCAAGGGTGATGATCGCGGATGTATAGTGGGTTTGTTTCGGCAATACTCGTTAGAACATCAATGTAATCATCTAATCGACTATCATTTGGCGATAAGTCAGTGTAATACACAGGAACGCCTTCTGGAACTGCTTCATTAACTTCTGAAAGTGCTAATACTGGATTCAATGACTCATTTCGGTGACTAGCTGGAACATATACAACCTCAGTATCTGTATCATTATACATCGCCTTTAGAACGCCAGCAGTACCTTTACCATCACAGTCACCAAAGTCTCCAACAAGAACAACTAAATTCTCTGGATTAACATTGTTGATGTTACTAACGGCACGCTTACGCAACTGAGCCATTGTTTCTTCTTCATCATCCATTTCTTCCCATTCGAGTGGGTATTGAGAACGTTGTTGAAGAGTCGGATCATTCTCTGCAATTTCAGCCAAATCAACACTAGACATACATCTTTTTAATCACTCTATCAATATAAATTATTGGGAAACAGAATTGCTTTGTTTCTTCAATGACAACGCTCCAATTGGAATGTAATTTCCATTATGACGTGTTATTACTTGGCCTACAGAAATGATTTCTAATTGCCTATCGAGTGGAAGTTCTTCATTCACTTCACTTACTACTTTTGACACCAATTCATTAAGATTACTCTTTTTGTACGGCCCATCGTGCATATTATTTATGTCATCTTCCAATGGTGGATTAATTTGTTTATCTAATTTACAGTAAACAGACACATCTTCATTTTTGGGAGACGAATCAACCCACTTGCCCCAATTTGATCGTTCATTAACAATATATGCCGCCTGAACAGACTCTGTGTTTTGTAGTTTTTGTCTAACTATTTTTTCGTCATCATCATTTTCTCTACATAATCTAAAATATGCTGTAATTAAAATATTGGATTTTGATTTATGAACATGTTTTTTCGCTCCAACAATTTCTACATATTTATCCATACTATATTTATTAAGAATGTTATTCACAACATCATCCGCATAACTATCAACTAACTCTGATCCCACTGCGCACTCAATTTCTTCATCTAACTCTTTAACACCATCAATCGTAACACACAAATCCCATTCAGAAGCAGCAGAATTAATTTCTTCTCCACCTCTATACGAAACAACTTCTGGTGTAGGTTTTCGAGGCCGACAAACATTATGAATAGCATCTGAATGAGATAACATAGATTGTATTTCTGAAAGTTTATCTAAATCAGCATTGGTCATTCCTTCGTGTGGGGTTGGATGTTCACGTTCATATACCCATTGGCGAACAAAAATCTCAGTTTTTCCGGTTTTATTAGGATAATTTTCATCTAAGTATCTTTCAACACTTTCTTTGTCTTTCCAACCCTGACCAAGACTAAGTTTTTTGCCACTTTCAAATATTGCAACAACATAGTCAGATTTAGATAATGTGTTATTGCTTGTCTTCATATTGGTTTATTATTTTTCAATCCATAAAGGTATGACTATTATTTAGAGTATTACTTAGTTTAGTGTAAATGTGTAAAAATTGACTAATATAACAGTTTAATTTTTTTCTAAATTAAATGGCCCAACACTATGTAAGCATTCCATCCAACGAAGGTCTAACCCGTAACTTCCATTTGAGTTCCTACTTGCATGGTGTCTATTTTTATATTTGTGGTATGTTACTTTTTCATTTTCTACCCATTCTTCAATCTTAGAAAATGGAACCATCCAAACGCCTGACATTCCATTCACATACGTTCCATATTTTTGTCCTTTTACCCGTTCTTCACGCTTCCAGTTAATCCAAAAGAATATATTCATATCTCCACCTTTTTCTTTATACCGTTCATAATCAATTTTATTAAATGTAACAGCCCATTGTGGGTCGATTCCGAATTTGCTTTTTGCAGTGAAGAATGGTGTTTCCTGAACTTTTAGGTCTGATAACTCTCCATCAACAATAAGGTCAATCACAGTCGGATCATCCTCTTTTTTAGGATTTATTTTAGCATCAACACCAATAATGTCTGAAATTCGTGAAACAAACTCACGTTCCCGTTCTTCACCAAGTTCTAAAAATGAATCCTTGTCTTGTGGGTCTGGTTTTGTTTTTTGTGTCGCCATACAAGTTGGGATAGCGACTAATCATAATTAAACATTTATGCTATGAAGAATATCATCAAAGAATTAACGATTGAAAAATAGTAAAAATAGAATTAATCAGAAACCGAGTTATTTATCTAAAGAGTGTTTTACTCTGAAGAAGCTCTTTCATGTATATATCTAATTGTTGATTAGAAATATATCCATTACAATATTCTGGATTACAATTCTCACCATGTTCAGTATGAGCTTCACGAAGATGATCTTTGTATTGAATCTTAGAATCAATAAATCTCTCTAATGACTCCTGAAATGGATTTCCAATATCTTCATTTTTATTTCCATTTTGACACTGTGTGATTAGTTGTTCTACACGCTGTTTATCAATGTAATCAAACACAGAATCCGGTGATTCTTCAACTAATGTTGGGAAATGCAGATTTGGATACTTATGAGTTTCCAAAATATAATTTGCATTTAACATTGCACGAACACAAATACTATTCTTTTTTCGTGTTCGTTCGTTTTCTTCAACAATATATCGTTTATAATTGTGTTTCGCTAGACTTTGATAGTGGTTATATGCCTCAATAATATTAAAGTGAGAACCAACATATTGTTTGGTCAGATCAAACATATGGTGAACACGGTATCCTATTGGACTATGTAACAGTTCCAATGCAGTTGGATTGTCTTCACCAAGCAATTCAAGAAAACGCTTGATGTCCCATCCAATAAAATCAATATCTTCTGGTAAAAGATTAGTATTAATTGGTGGATTAGAAATATCCACTCCATCAATATCAAGTGTTTCAATGTAATTACTAATTAGTGCATAATTAGTCAATGGTTGTGTAAAAATGAAACCAATGTCCCAATCACTTTTTTCGTTAGATAATCCCCATGCTTGACTACCGTTATTCCAAGCACCAATAATGCGAATGTTATATTCGTACTCAATTTGAGAGAGGTACGAATCAATATCTTCTGGTGAAAGATTCATGCATCGAAAAATGTGTTGTGGGTTGTTAAACCTTATGCTTTAATGTAACTTTTGGGGAGTTACAGTTTAAAGCGATAAGGTAAACCCTTCTGTTTCACCACTTGGTGGATCATTTGGATGTTCAAGACAAACAATCATCCACGTATTATTATACATCTCAATTGTTGATAGAGATGCAAGTACACGCTTTTGTTCTTTTACATTGTTACTCTTGAACAAGTCACTAGTAACATCGAGTGCCTTTTGAACAGAAATCATACCACTATGTTCTAAGTGTTTTTGAAGTCGCTCTGCAATCAACCGAAGTTGATGTGGGACTTCAGGTTCACCATCGGGATTCTGCACGGCCACGGACGCAGTTGGTAGTGCGTCACCACCAACATTTTGGTAAGTATATTCCATGACTCAATTAAACGTATATAATGGTAATGCATAAACCTTATTATTAGAGAAACACCTAACTGGCTAATGATATACTTTTACTCATATAATACTCATTATATTTGGTGAAATTATAATATACACCTACATCAGCCCACTGACTGCATTTAGTAAAATCACACCCTAACGTACATGTTATGGCATAAAACTACATAGTGGTGTAAAACAGTCGCTATTGGGTGTTTTAAAAGAATGGTAGTTTCAGTAGAATTGTGTATTTCTACTTAATTAGTCGATTTTTCATAGCCTTCGGACAAAACAAATCCACTAGCCATCAATGTGTACAAATACACAGTTGGGATCAAAACCAATCCAATTATCGTGAACGAAAGCAATGAAACAACAACACTTTGGATAATTGGGAATACAATCCATACAATTAATGTAGCGATAATGAAGCTTCCGTTGAAGCTAAATTTCTTAATCGCATTTAAGTCAAACGCTTCACTTATTCTATATCCATTTTTTGCAAAGTTTACGACTCCACCATATGCAAGGATTGAAAAAATGATGAATAACGGTAGGCCAATTAAGAATGCCATTGCCATTACTGCAACGGAATCAAATACCATTGCTACTGCCATTAGTCCTCCTCCTACAATCATTGCCATTATTGCATAAATGAGATACACTAATGAAAGTTTAAAACCATCACCCAACAGCTTTCCGTATGAATCAATTGGTGGGAGTCTATTATTTCTTGATGGTTCTCCAATCATATGTGCCATATACCCTGCCAACATAAATATTGGAATTATAAATATTGACAGTAGTACATATAATGATCCGAATGCCAGTACTTTTCCTGAATTTTCTTTACCCATTGGGTATTTAAGCCCTTCAATAAACATCATTTAATATTTATATTTATCATGGCAAAGTTGTGTCGATTAAAATAAATTAAATAGGTGACACATTCACGAATAATGAAATAAATCCAAAGAACATTGCCCCGGTCAAGAAGAGTTGCATAATATTTGATCCAAGCAAACCAAACAATGTGAAAACCGTTGTTCTGAGGCTTCCAAGAAGTGAAAATGTTCTAATAAACTTCATCGTGAATACCGTTAGTGGGAACCCAACAAGTAATCCGAGTGGGCCAACTGTTATTAACCCTGCAAATCCGACACCCATTCCTAAGAATACTGTAAATGTTCCAGCACCACCCATTTTGGTTGCAATTGCCCCACCAAAATAATCTAAGAACACTGTAATTGCTGCTGCAACGCCGAATAGTACCATTGCAGTGTCACTTGGCATTGTATATCCTGTTGACCACCAATACACATACACTCCACTAAATGAGATTGCCCCACCGGGAACAAATGGAATGAACGTTGATGCTACCCCTATGAGTAATAATGCGAATGCAATTAACATTCCGACTGTTGGATCAATCATATATAATATAATTATTTGTACGGGTTTATTTCATTCGATTATTATATGTGAACTATAGGCAGTTTAATAATGATAGATGAAATAATATCATTTATGACTGAAGGTAGTAATTCAGTGAATGAACAAGAATTAATGATTTCATTATTATCTGATTTAATTTCTACTAATGATAATGTTTTAAATGTAGAGGTTGAGCGTGAAACATTAGATTTAATCGGACGAGTAACGCTCCGTATTTCATGTAGACCTAATACAAATGTAAAAAATCATCTTGATGATATAGCAAACAAATATGAATTACTACATCAAAATAAATTCAGCGAATTATCTGATAAAGAAGATGAAGAAGTAGAAGTTGTTCACATTTACTATTGGAAGTCTATTTCAATAAATAACTAAAAGTGTAATCATAAAATTAATCAACTATTATTCTATGCTTTGGCGTTAAATTTATCATCATATACTTGCACTATTACGTATGTCCGATTATATATTTGATAAATTCGATGTATATCCTAGTTATATTGAAAGTGAAAGATTAAAATTTATACCACTACATCAGTCTAAAATAACAGTTAAAACTCTATATGATAAGTTTCGCAATGTGTCTTCAGATACAACGAAGTATGTTACTTTCATTAAGCCATATACACAGATAATCGAAGCAAAAGAATATATGCAAAAGTGTAAAAATGAATTTGAAAATGGTGAATCTGTAACTTATAGTATTATAGAAAAAGATACTGAGGATTTCATTGGATTAACATCATTAAAAATTAATTGGGATAGAAATATTATAGTGTCAGGCATATATTTGTTTAAAAATTATTGGAATAATGGATATAGTACAGAAAGAGGTGAATTATTTATAGATATTGCCTTCAAAGAGTATGATATTGACTTTTGGGTAAGTCGTTGTTCTGTTGATAATGAAAGTTCTATAAATTCAATGGAAAAATATATCATTGGTAATGGTGGAGAAAAATGGGGTACACTGCCTAATAGAAAATTTACAAATGAATTAAAAAATGTGTATGTGTATGCGATTTCTAGAAAACAGTATTTTAAATAAATATTATAAAGCTATTCTAACTCGAAAGTTCTGATTATTTTTTATTTTCTTTAATGATTGCTTTCGCTGTTTCTAAATCAACGTTTTCAATTAGTTTTACGATTGATTTCATTGTTTGTGTATAATTTCTACCACCCAAATATCCATATACATCTGTTCCTTTTAGATGTGGAATCTTTGTCCCAACAAATATCTTCATTTCATCATTCATTGAGACACCGTGATTGAACACGTCTGACGGGAGGTAGAATGGACTAATGATTTTCTTTGATGAACTTTTCATGTTTGCAGGATGCATAAAGAATACTTCTGTTGGTGGAGATTTGATTGCTGTACCCACGTACAGTTCATTTAGTTCTTCTTTAGTTAATGTAACGTACACTGAATTTTCTTCGTTAATAGATGTTCTCTTATGCTTATTTGCATCAATGAATATTTCTTTAGCGATTTCTTTTCCTTTCTCTGTTGAGACTAATTGACGAATTTCGTCATTTGATGGAATATGGACAAAAATATTTGCATATTCTCTTGTTAGTTCTTCCCATTTCCGTTCTCCATCTGAGGTTTGAACAACAATTTTATTATATGTTTCAACCTCATTTTCAAGTGTAGTGATTCCATCAAACTGTGTAAGATAATCTGCTGTCTTTACTGCACACCGTGCTATCTTACAGTATTTCGTCCCAACAACTTTTTTGTAATCACTAATTTTATATTCACTATTTGTTGGAATGAGGATCACTCTATCAATAATACTATCTTCTTCAGCAACAACATCTTTGAGGTTATTAGCTGTATATGTTCCTTTGTTTGTTCTCCATTTTACAGACGCAACTGATGACTTCTTGTGCCCTCTATTTCCATATACTGTCAACTCTCTTTCTTCTGCCTTTTTACCTGCATTTTTGTTTGTTGTTTGTTTATTACTATTTTTGAATTGATTACGAATCGAATCTGACACATTAAATTGGTCAATTGTGTCTTCGGAAATGCTTTTTAATTTAGTCCAATTGTATTCTTCTTCATATGAATTATACAATTCTGAGTTTGTTACTTTCAATATAACATTATCATCATTATCTTGCCAAACTACATGACATTTTTTATCTGTTGGAATATAGCTAAGGAAAATATCTCCATTATCGCCTAATTCATTTTCAAGTACATTCCATAATTTCATTGAAACGCTCTTGCCGGTTTTTCCGTTTTTCTTATATACTTTAACTTCTTGATACAGATCAATAATCAACGTTTTTTCTTTATTTGTTAATTTCTTTTCAATACTTGTTTCAAAGTATTCAATATTTCTTTTTAAATTATTTGATTTTCGTGCATTGTTCAATGAAGGACTATTTATTTTTTGTTCTATTAAAGTTCTAAATGTGTTTCGTGTACTTTGATCAATATCGCTATAGGAATCTTTATTATTATATTGATGGAAAAAATTGTTGACTAATTTATTGTATTTATTTTCTAGTTGTGTTTCAAGCCATGACCAAAAGATGGGATTTTTCTGAAGACGATCCCTATCACCTGCTGGCATTGGTAGAATGATTGCATCTTCTTCTACACTTTCTTCTACTACAAATTTATCCATATCTTCTCCTTCATTTGAAAGAGAAGTATAGTCTGAACTAGATAATACAATTTTCCCTTCGTGAATAGAATTTTCAACCACAAAGCGTGCTTCTTTTTTGATATTTACATATACTTTGTTATATGGAAGTGACACAAAACCAGTATCGTGATTTCGTTTGATTGGGATTCCAATAATAGTTGTGTCGATATTTGGTGCATTAGAATTGTTTCCGTCGACACCCGCAACAATATCATAATTTCTAAACCTATCACGTTTGGGTGCATTCACAGCTTTCACATATTCATTTTCGTAAACAATTACTGATTCTGGATCAGCTTCTTCAAGAAAATCAGTCCCTCCAAATTCATCATCAAATACTGGTGTTTTGTCTCCGGTATATTCAGTATATTGAACAGGAACAGGCGACCACCATGATGCACGTTTAACGAATTTACGAATCTGTTGTTTCTGTTTCAATGGAAATTCAAAAAATGTTCCATACTGTTCGTCTTCCAAACGAGCATCAACATTTTCAACTTGAATGAATTTTTCACCTGTCCAAAATCCTTTAATATGCTCACCCGTAGTTCGTGAACGGGTTTCCATATAAAAGACTCCATCATTTCCAACGCCTTTAAAAGCAGAAATCATTCCAATACCATGTCGTCCCGGTTTATCTGGATCGCTCCAATTAGTAGTCTTCCCGCCTTCAGTACAAACTTCTTCAATAATCTTTTCGGGAAGACCCATTCCATTATCAATTATTTGTACCAATGATAAGTTTCTTTGATAGCCAACATGAATTAGAGGTGTATATCCATCACCAATTTTTTCTGAGGCTTCAAGTGTTGTTGCAATAGAATTGGCAATATATTCACGGATCATTCCAAACAATGAAGCATATTTATATTCAGAAAGTTGTTTTAGACTAACTTCATTGTCGAAAGATAGTTCTTTTGTCTTAACAGTATCATCCCCAAATTTGTCTTCTACAGAATCAAGACTATATTCACCACGTTCAATTGTTGGTTCAGAAATTCCTGCGTTCAGTTCATCATTTTTCGTGATAGGTTCACGCTGTGACATACGCTATTATTTATTCTATACAAACTTGAAGATTCACTATTTCTCCAGAACTTACTTATCTATGAAGAAATAAAATAAATTGATGAGATCAACATTAAAAAGATTTGTAACAAAAATCAAATCACTTATCAGTCCATTATTTAATCCAATTAATGTTGCATTAGTTTGGTGTGTATTATTGGCTTTAACAACTGCAATTAGTCCATTTTATCTTCACTATGTCAATGATCCATTTATTCAAGACGAAACCGAAATTGAGGTTGATTTTGAAAAAACATTAAGTTCTGATGATGAAATCCAATCTGCTTCATTGTTTCAATATGATGAGCTAAACGAATCTTCTCAACAGACTGTTGATAGCATTATTCAAGGAAATACAGTCAAACAAGAATTAGAAAAATCTGATGATTTTATCACTGATAGTGATAGAATTGCGGTGATTAAAGATGACCGTGTCTTCATTTTTTCAACATTTATAAGATACGGCTCTAATGATAGTGATTACATCCTTGAAAAAATCCTTGGATTATTTGCTAGTTTTGGCGTTCTTTTAATGACATATGATATTTATAAAAATCACAAAATGTAAAATCATTTCACCGCATATGTCGTGCCGCAACAAGAGTTGTTACGACACCAAAGAGTGTCAGTAAGAACTCAACTGCAACGAACACGACACTTGGTGCAACAACGGCAAATGTCACAAGTGTCATGAAAGCAAAGAACGAAAGCATAGGACGTTCGTTTACAGCCATGAGAACGTCATTTGCAACCCCTACCTCAAGAGGTACAGTGGCTTCGTCTTCGCTAACAGTGCTGCTTTCTTCAGCATCAACTCTAACGGTAACGTCTTCGTCACCTTCAACAGTGACAGTGACATTTTCCGTGTTGTCTGTCTCAACCGTAACCGTGCTGGCTGTCACGCCAGTTTCTATCTCCCGATCCATGTTTAGTAGGCAGGTTGCCCCACCGAGATTGTGTGTTTCTTGAGTAATCACCGACCCAAGGCGGTCATAGACTGAAATGTAAGAACAAATTAGTAATTTGTTCTCTTTTTCCTGTCTTCTTCACTTGTATATAGGCCCCCCAAGTATATAAGTGTTGTGGTATATATTAAGACTAATTGCCTATTTGGGTGGGTTGAAGTTATTTATTTGTCTAAAAATTCCATCATCAACACATATTCCAATATAATCATCTATATCTTTCCCATCGTTAATAATTGGATTTATATGTGGATTAAATTTTTTAGCCATTATATCACTCCCCGATGAAAGTTGTGTAAACGATGGGAGAATGAGAACACCAGAATTATAATATGCATCTTTTGAATATAAGTAACAATCTTTCTTCAACCCATCATCTGTACTGACCACAGGGTGCAAATGGCCTGTGACAAACAAATCAGAAGGCTCTGTTGGGGTTTTATGTCCATGTAACACACATACATTATTATCATTCATTGAATCATAGAATGTATATTCATTTGCTACTTTTCCAGTGAATATAGTTGATAAATCAATTATTTTTTCATCGTGATTTCCACGCAATAATATTAATTCTCTCCCTTCGTTTTCTATCTTATTCTGAATGTCATATAATGTTTTGAAAGAACCTTGTGGTATTGTGTCTGCTCTTTGAAAAATATCGCCTGCAATAATCACAACATTTGGATTATATTTGTCAATGAGATTTACAATCCTATTATAAATTGATTTGTATTCTGGTTCAGGATATGAATATTCTTGCTTTTGTGTCCTTCCAAGATGTATATCAGATAAAATTAATACATCATCAATGACTACAGAATTGTCGTCAAAAATGAAGTTTTTATATTCCATTTAGTATATTTTATTTAATGTATTTTATTGTATTAAAAATATCTATTATAGTTAATTAACTGAAAATAATTGCTATGATAAGGACTGCAATAATAAGGGTCATAACATATGCAATTGATTTTCCAATTGTTTCAGCATGTTCTTCTAATCCAATAGTTTCTGCAATTTTTGCCGTTTGAACCTCAAGGTTTCTTCCACCATCTAGTGGGTATGCTGGAAGGCAATTAAATATACCGAGTTGGATGTTAATCCATGCTGTCCAGAATGATAAGTTAAACAAGACAAATGCAAATGTGTCCCCAAATATACTTAACAATCCTGTTGTAGTGTAAAAGTTAGTCATTGAACCAGTAAATCCAAAGAAATTGTAATTAACTCCAACGCCAATTGCTGAAATAAGGGGAGCTACTATAGAGAAATACAGTTTTTGGAAGATACTGTTATCTCCACCAAATTGGTCTAAGAAATATTGTGAGGGATAAAAATCAACACCCATATCATCAACATTTATACCTGAAAATCCTGATTGAATGCCTTGCAAACGTGTTTCTTCATGAGATACTGTGTAATTGTGATGTTTTCCATCGTAATACAGAGTGATATTAACATCTTCTGTTTCATTTAATTCAACCACTTTATTCATATATTCAGTTTCATGAACAACACGTTCATCATCCAAGTGTGTTACAATTACACTGGTATCCTCTGGTACTCCTTTTTCAGATAATTCACCATTAGAATTCACTCCACGAGCATACACACCGGCAACACCAGTGTAGTTATTCCCATTGTTATCTGTAATTGTAGATGTTGTGTTTTCACGACGTAATTCATTGTACAATTCTGCTTGTGTTGATACTGGTTCTTCGTTAACAAATTGAATATCAGTATTTGGTGATAAATTGAATTGACCTGTTTGAATTGTACTTGTTGTAATAACATTTCGTTGCTTTTCTATTGGCTCTCCATTTCCTCTATAAATAGTAACATTTTCATTTGTATTTGAACGTGTGGCACTATAGTAATCACTTTCTGTCTCAATCTCATCATTGTCTATTCCAACAATCACATCTCCGGGCACAATCCCTTCTTCTGGTGTGATTGATCCTCCAACATGCACACCGTCAACTACAGCAATAGAACCGATGAGAGGGCCAAATAAGAGGGCGAATAGTATAATTGAGATGACAAAGTTGTTCATTACACCAGCAGAAAACATTCGCATACGACCTAAATCAGATGCTTCCTTTTCACTTTCTTCATCTGGTTCAACAAATGCACCAAGTGGAATGAAAGACATGAAAATAACACCCATAGATTTGATTTCGATGTTTTCAGTCCGACAGTATATTGCATGTCCTCCTTCGTGAACAAGTAGGCCAACTAAGACACCAAAAACAATTTCAGGTGCAATTGATAATGGGATAAAATCATTGACACCGGGGATGAGTAATACATTTTGAGGTTCAGTTATTTGTCCGGTTTCAGTTTCTTCAAGAATTGCTACGAGTGCTGCTTGAACTACAACAAAGAATGACAGTATCATCACTACGGTAGCTACCACTGTTCCAAGTGTACCCCACGGATTCCAAAACTTGTATCTTGATAGACGTTCAATTAATTGTTTACCACGTTGTGTGTGGATTGTCAATAGTAATCCAATTTTTCCAGTTTGAATGAAAGATGGCATACTATCTGTATATTTGATTGCTTGGACAGCTATAAGATATAAAATAAGACCAGCTAATACCCAATACAATGAATTCATATGATTATATTGTTATACAGACACAGATAAAACTATAGGAAATATCGTTAGATGACAAAATAAGAAGTGACTGCTATAACTTATAACTCAATAAATACGTTAATTTGTTGCTCGTTCGATTGAAGGATCAGGTTTTGGGCCATGTGGCCTTTTTGTTACTACTAATGATTCAAATTCAACTTCAGGAATGCCACGACTTTCAATATTATGAGTGAATGAAGCATTCATCAACGATTGGAGTACATCTGGCATTTCAGATTTGGCCATTGATTTATGAATGACATCCAAAAGACTTTCAGTATCCCATCGTGCTGGCCTTCTGAGAACAATGTTACCTTCTAAAATATATCCATCATTTGTTTCCATTCCATCCATAGAAACAACGACTGCACCGTTATTTGTTGCAAGATTTCGTTCTGCCTGTGGCATTTCATACTGCAACAATTCAGTATATGATTCTTCCCCATCAACGTTTGTCACTTCAAACACAATACGTCCATTTCGTTTTGGTTCTGTATCAGACAATTCGCCAAGTGATGTACGAACCGTATTACCAATTAGATCATCATCTTGTCTAATAATCGTTGATCCAATCTTTTCACCACCAAATGTTTCCGGGGCCAAAATATCACACCATCGTTTATGTTCATTTGCTTTTTGTTTCCAATTTTGCATCGTAGGTAAAATAATATACTTATTCCTCATTTATAAAACCATCGGTGAGAAATCAGACTAAATACATAAAAAAACACTTGTGTAGCTATTTGATGGGATGATAATAAAATAGAAAACATAAGTTATAAGTACTAATGGGTTCAATTGTAAGGTGTACAAATATGACCATATCCATTGTTCACATAACAGCATGGTTGTGTTCAACCATGACAATTGGATATATTATTCAATACAATGATGATATTCCAAAATCAATTATTTGGAAAGCTATTGGTTCAATAGCACTTTTTCAACTAATACTAATTAGTGTCCATAATACGAATACTGCACTCTCACTCATTTCCACGACAATGAATGATTCAATAATTCTAACAGTCTTCATCGCTACCTTTTCAACTATTGGTAGTATTTCATTTGGATACCTCATTATAAAGATGTACACAAAATTGAACACTTCTTCGTCAACTGTTTCAGTGTCTTGTACAAAACACTAATTCAGTTTCACTCAAAATAATAATACATGATCCTGCAAGAACTTACCCACGACCTTGATGGTGTACCGGAAATTAAAATTGATCCGACCACAACAAATGATATAGAAACGCCGAATATTTCATTTGATGAAGTCACAGACAGTAGAATTCCCGAAGTAATTATTTATTGTAATAAAAATGATGTCATGATTGACAAACTACCATTTGATGGGTTTGTGAATAGATTTTTTGATGGTATTCGTGAACATACTAAATATAGGGTTATAATTGGAGATGATGAAACAGTATATGAATTAGACGAAGAAGAAGTGGAAAATATTTTATCTGTTCGACACATTTGTAGAAATAATCATCCAAGTTTTTGATTGATAATAAATAAATAATCTATAACATTTTAAATACCCACAAGTTTATTATATGAATATTGTTATGTATTTTTAAAGGGAATGTAATGTCTGTTTTACAAAGTCAACGAAAACAATCTAACTCCTCATGTGATTATAATATTAATGATGTGATTGAAGCTCTACAAATTATAAACAATCACGCTGGACTTTTTTCTTCACTATCATCTAAATACAAGAATCAAAATAATATTGCATGTGGTAATTTGTACAAATATAAACAAGAAGCATTGTATGGTATCAAAGCAGATGTTCTTGATACTATTTCAGAATACGCAGAACGGATTGAGATACATCTTATGAATGATCGTGACTACTATTGTTTATATTTTTATACACCAAATGAAAAATCATTTCATCGTCCTGTGACCAAAGGTACTATTAATTCAGAAAAAATTACTGATGTACGTGTATTATCTTCATTTTCTAAATCATTTTCAAATAAAATAAATCATGAAAAGTTAGTTCAGAGTATTTATTTAATCAAAAATGTGTTTGGAATTGATGCAAATGATTATTTGCCGAAAAAATATATTAATTCAAATGGAAAAAGACACTTTGTTGGATGGTATTATTGAATTGAGTTGTTCTCCCCATCACTGTTAATTAGGTCTTCGTTAACATCAATATCAATTTTTTGTTCTTTTTCCACAATTCCAAAGTTATCAATCCATCCTAGTTTGTTAGACACAATTAGGCTGAGTGAAAGGTGGATTAAAATACTTACAATTCCACTAATGAAAGCAAATCCTGCTGAAACAATTCTTGGAACGAGTGGAATTTTATTCAGTTGTCTGTATGTGAGTACAGCACCAACTGAAAAGTACACTGGAATAGTTCCTTTTGCGAGATTTTTGAATACGTCACTTTTTCCTTGTTTCTTTGCATCAATGAACAAGAACGCCGTGACACTAATCCATGCGGCTGAAAGTAGTTTAGTAATTCGTTTCATATATAATATTACTTATTTAATTAACTTATAGTTTGGTATCTAAATTGTTGTGTGTATTTAGATATATTCGTTATTCTTCCAATCAACAGTATCGTCTCCACTTGTGTCTTTTTCAACTTCAGTCACACTCAATTCAACATCTATAGTTTCTCCTTCATCAATCAGTATAGGTTTCAACCCTTCATCATTACAAATGATTCCTTCAAGAACACCACGCTCAGACTTAGATGCAATCATACAAAATAGTTCAAACATTTCTTCTTGTAGAGATTTATTATGAATTACCGTATCACCATATCCTTTGAAACAAGCATATTCTACTAGTTCTGTTTCTTGTTCTTCTTCTTGTACATCTTCCAATGACGGGCTAATTTGATGAGGCGTAGTTGTCCGTTCCCCATCTGCTTGAATATAAATCCGTTTTTCTTGAATACTTGCTTTAATTTTTGCTGTTGGTGTATATCGACCCACCTCAAGATCATCTTCAGGTTCTGATGTAATGAAAAACATATTATCATTTCGCTCCCAATCAATACTTTTAATCCCATCAGGAAGAGAAATGTTTTCGAGCAACTCCTTTAGTTCATCAAGCGGCAATTCAAGGGTCGAATGGATATTATGGACTGACGACATTGTACATATTACCATATGCACTCTATTAACATAAACCTACACACATAAATGAATGTTAATCAACAATTAACACTACTTTCTCTATCAAAACTCTGTCTCTGGAATATACATAATAAGGGTGTTACCGTTCCAATTTAACCGAATATTTTGTTTGCACGTTTCACCAAAGACAGAAGAAATAGTAGAAACTAATACATTCATAATAACACATCGTGCTGCGTCTGTACGAGCATTTGTATCAACTGTCATTGTTGCCCCATCAACATTCTCATAAAATATAGTAATTCCAACATCAAATGTATCTTTTGTATTATTATCTTTGTTGACATTGATTACAGATGAAGAAAACATCGCATATGTTGTTTTATCTTTCTTTACATTATTAAGGGATGAAATGATATTAGAACGCCCTTCATTTTCAATTCTTCCACCAGTGTAATGTTCTTCCATCAATTCTACATTACACCATATACATAAAAAAATTATGTTTATCTATACGCAAAAGTTCCAATTGCCATTTCTGAAAGCATCTTTTGAAAGAGTAATCAAATCACCCGGACGCTCTTTATATCCATCACTATACACAATAAGTGACTCAACATCATTTTGGTTAACAGACTTTACCTTTACGCGCACGTCTTTTGAATTATGTTCCCAAATTTCATTACAAGAAACAACTGTTCCCACATCATTTAATTCATTTTCTACGTTACTGTTGTAGAGTGACTGTGTACTCATACACACTAAACAACGGTCTATTACCACTTAACTATTATGGTATAGAATAGTACTTATAGTGCCTCTACGTGCATTTTATAATAGTTTAGAGTTTTAATGAATACATTCTATTTCTACCATTCCATTGTTCAATTTACATAACAAGTTCTGTTCTTCAGAAAATTTTGAATGGACTGCATATTCATTTCTATTTCCATTTTCAATTGTAACAACAGTAGCTGGAAATCCACATTCTAATAATTTTCTCTCAATTTTTTCAATATTATTTTGACACCGTTTTTCGTCATTATTAATAGCATTATTTGCTATTAACCGAACAGTATCTTCTATTTTTGAGGGCTTTTCTGATTTTGATTTCATTACTTATTTTTAATTTTTCAAGGGTTAAATAAATATCGTTTAAATAATCATATGTATTAATATATTCTATAGTATTAATATTCATTGTATTGGAAATCATTTACGGTCTAACCCAATGTTTTTCAATGTTACAGTGATAGTATATGTATGGATAGTTTTGATATTGTTAATCCAGAACAAATTAGGAAAGGAATTGCAACAGATGCATATTTTGAACGGACTGAAGAAGCACTTGATGGTGAAAAACATAATCCAAAGGTAGTAATGGAAGTGAATGCTGATCAGTTCAATACTGGTGAGTTTGAAATGTTTTCTGGTCTAAAAGATGTTGCACACCTTCTTGAAGGACTTCCAGTTGATGTTGATTCACTCCTTCCGGGCCAATTATTCGATGGTGGCCCTGTGATGAGAATTACTGCAAATTACCGCGATTTTGCACGGTTTGAAACATCATTGCTTGGTTTCCTTTCACATGCTTCGGGTATGGCTACTAATGCCCTCAAAGCGCGAAAATCGGCTCCTAATGTTACAATGGTTAGTTTTGGTGCTAGGCACGTTCATCCTTCAATTGCTGCTGTTGTAGAACGTAGCGCACTCCAAGCAGGACTTGATGGTTTCTCACATGTAGCCGCAGGAAAAGTGCTAAATCAAAGTCCAAGCGGTACAATGCCACATGCATTAATCATTTCATTTCATTCTCAAGAAGAAGCATGGAATGCTTTCAATGAACATGTTGATGAAGATGTTCCGAGAATTGCATTAGCAGATACATTTAGTGATGAGTGTGATGAAAGCATTCGTGCCGCTGAAGCTCTTGGAGATGATTTGGATGGTGTTAGATTAGATACAACAAGTTCGCGCCGTGGTGATTTTGAGCGAATCATTAAAGAGGTTCGTTGGAAGCTCAATGACCGTGGACATGAAGATGTTGATATTTTCATTAGTGGTGGTCTTGGCCCTAATGAAATTTCTGAACTTCACGAAATTGTTGATGGTGTTGGAGTCGGGAGTTATATTTCAAATGCAGAGCCAGTTGACTTTGGAATTGATATTGTTGAAAAAGAAGGAAACACTGTAGCAAAGCGTGGAAAACTTCCGGGTGTAAAAAGTGTTATTAGAACTAATGACGGTGAACACAAAATTCAGTTGAAAGAAGATACTGATAATGAAAACGACTTACTCAAACCATTGATTCGTGATGGTGAAGTTGTTTATGATGACTTCACAATTGAATCAGCACGAACACGCGCATTGTCAGACGCTACACTTGTCAATTTCAACGAAAAATAACAATACAATTGTTACTAATCCGGTAGTACTATTTATTTGTAGTTCTTTGTGCTTCATAAGGGCAATTATGAGTGTGAAATCAATAGAGAATGTAGAAGTCTTAATAGACATTATTGACAAACTTGCGGAAAAATACAACGAACAATTAACATTTGAAGCATTTAATGAAGTAATTCCTAGAAATGTTGAAGGTATTCAATTAATTAATTTGTTGTGTCATATTGGAATGGTTGAATATAATAAAGAAAATGGTGAAATAAACAGTATTACGGTAAAAGAACGTGATTATGAACGTATTAAAGTTCGTGCAGAAAATCTATATTTGTTAGATGAAGAAGAACGTGAAACTGTATATTTATGGATTGAAAACAACAAAGCATCACCAACTGACTTAGAAGAAGAAGCAACTCTTACAACACTTATTGACCAAATTAGGAAAGAAAGATAGATTAATCTACTTTAGTTACAGTACGAACAATATTATCATCTAACACGCCCATAAGTCTATTTCGTGACGTTGTTCTATTTTCATTTAATGCCTCAGAATGTTTGAAAGAGCGACCAACACTTTTTTGAAGCATACATGCACCAGTAATTCCATTAACTGATGCTCTCCAATTCCGTTCTATCATTTTTAACCAAACACCATCTGAAGGTGTGACATTATCACATACATTTTCAGGTTTTGTTCCACCAAATAAAATCCCATTTCCACGAAAAGAAAAAGACAAGTATTCTCCGTTCGCTCTGTCTCCACTTGGAACATAATGAGCTAAATCTTGTGGGCTGAAGGTTCGTGTTCTCTCACCCATATTTGGTGGGTGTGTATGAATAAATACTGGTGAAGTTACATCTGTTGATGGTAAGTCAGGATACTCAATTGAACGTGAATTCCCTTCTACAATATCTGTCTTCTCCCAATCTCCTTCAAGAACTGAATAATAATCTTCAGGCTCCCGATAAAATAGAATACCATACTCTCTATCATTTTCAACAGTCAAATCCCACATTTTAATTAGTGTATCTTCAAATAATTCAGGAATGATAGTTCCAATTGGATCGGCCCGTTTACATCCATCTAAAACACAATCGCACGTATTAGAATGATATTTATAATCGAAATTTGGATCAGCATTATCAGGGACATTTCTCATACAAGACAATAGTACATCCAGTTAAATAAAATATACAATTACATCTTTTTATAGTTAGCTCTACAAGTGCCACATATGACTAATGGTAAAGAAGTAAGACCTGTTTCTGAAATCAAAAATAGAATTGAAGAGCTTAAATCTAGTCCTGAAGAACCAGATGTGTACACAAATATTCAACGCCGAAATGAATTGCTATGGGTTCTCCAAGAAATAGAAAACGAAAATCCATTAGACATTCGTGAGAAGCCTGTTCCAAGTCAACTATCAGTAACATCTATTCAAACAAGTCAAATTATTAATAAAGTAAGTCGGATTGAGGAAATGAACCCTGATGATATTCATACTGAATTATATGACCTCAAAAATGAATTAAGACTATTGAAAAAACGCCTTGATGTTGCAAAAAATGTCTCAAGTTATGAACGTGACTCAAAAGAATAACTCCCACAATCTTATTAACTTCTTTTAGTATTATTATATATGGAAAAAGAACCCGCAGGTGAAAAAGTAAAGATTATCACATCAACAGATGAATATACGTTTAATGGGGCTGTTCAAATTCCATCGAGACGTGCTACACTCGGTGTTGTTTATGAGTCAAATGGCGAAGAAGAAAATGTTCAAAAGTACGATATTTCATTAGATGTTCCAGATGGTGTTGAAATTGCTGTAGAAGAATATGAGACAGAAGATGATGGAACAGCAGTAGACTGTATCTCTACCACGGATAATGGAAACAGATGTACTATTACTGCACAAGAAGGTAGTAATCTTTGTCATATTCATAATAAAGAACTTGATGAAGAAAGTGATGAATCTGAATCGGATAATACAGACAATACAGATGAAGAATATAAAATTAGTTTCACTGGATCATTTGATTCAAAACGTGTAATTGGTATTGTGTCTGAAGGAAAGGCATCGTTCAAAGATAATGATTTTGAATACCATACGTATGGACGGGTTACTGACGAATTTTATAAAATGATTGAACAGCGATACGAACCCGAAGGAAATTCAACCTCATCAAATTTTAGCGGGTTTAATTAGATTCATCAGTTTCATTTGAATCAGTAATTGAATCAACTGAATACTGTTCCATATCTTTTTCAAACTGGTCTATATTAAAATTTGAAACTACTTCATGGGCATCTTCATCATCAGCGTTCATAATATCATCAAGCCCACTACCGGATTCTTGTTCTTTCTCTAATTCATCAATATTCCATTCATCTTCTAAATCATCAACTTCATCACCCAAAATATTACTAATGGACAATCCAATTCCAATAATCCCTTGTGTTACTTTTTCTTTTCCACTAAGTGATTCATCTCCACCGTCATTATAACCATCACTATCATCACTATTCCCATTCTCATTACTAAGAGCGACTGAAAGAATTTGTTTTGGGTCTACACCCGGAACACTTTCGGCTTTCTTTGCCAATGAATACATATCCTTAACACTCAAATCACTTTCACGCGCTAAACTGAACAACAATTTTGCCTTTCGTGAGTTAGATGGTTCTTCACTCATATCTACAATTAAGATATACAGATAAATATTACTTTGCATTTTACAACAAGTGCGCATACAATTTCACTCACTCAATTCACTAAACTCCCCACAAAGTTGCATTTATGCCTATATCAAACCATAAGATATATTAGTACACAGTCCCAAGTAAGAGTATGTCATTCCAACAAAAGTCCAATAACATGGAAGATGAAGCAAGCGTAAAATTGGGAACTGAGGGAGTTAATGAAACAAGCTTCACAATTCCAATGATTGAACAGATTGATCCAATTGTTGAACGTGGAGTTATTGGCGCACCTGTTTCTTTTGACTATGCAGACAAATACGGTGGTATTGAAGGAGTTATAACAGACATTTACTTTTTCAAAAACAGAACCGCTCCCCACGTTAACCAAATGACTGTTCATACCGATTCAATTCCCGGTGAAGAATTTGCAACTATTGAAAATATTGACGGCGAATTGAGACTTAAGAAAGGTAATGTAAAAATCGGTTCAATGTCTGTTCCAGAGTATGATGAATCTGATTTCATGAGTGTTCCTAAAAACGTGGCAGGGTGGGAACTTCTATTTTCTTCACCATGGGGTGCAATGTGGTGTTCCCCACCAGAAGTTACAAAAGAGACAGAGTACAGAACAATAGAGAAATTCAACACAGTTTCAATATTCAAACCAAATAGTGGTAACGAATGGGTGTGTGTTCCCGCAAAACGAAATACAAGCTCATTTAAAGTGAACAGTGGTGGTTGGCATACATTTGATGAAGAAAACATTCTAGCATATGCTGTTGATAGAATGGAAAGAAAGCCACAAGGCGGTTCTTCAATGTGGTTCAGAGGACTGCGGAATAATGAAGGGCGGCCTGACTTTGACGCTATGACAACGAAGAAAACAATACTAAACCAGTATAACTTTTAAATTTATAACCCAAACCGAACGAAGTATTCAATAACCATTGAAAATATAATAATCACAATTGGGATGATCCAAAACGTCATATAAACAATCCCCAATGGTTCACCTTCCACATTTTCATCGTTTTCTGCTTTCCATAATCCAAAAATCATACTCACAAACGCTATAATTGGTGAAACATATCCTGTCATAATAATAGCAGAACCAATAAACAGTCCAACAATTGCCATACCATTCAAAGCCCACAATGTGATTGGTTTTCGTTCTTCAATACTCAAATCATATCCGAATGTGTTTGCTAGCTTAAATATTACTAATACATGGAAAACTGCAATTGAAAAAATCATCAATAATTCTAACGCAGATGGAAATCCAATCATGTTATAGTAATTATAATCTATAAATAAAAACTTATACCATCTCTAACATAAACTTTTTATAGTAATAGGCTGTATTACATATTACAACAATGCGTGGATTATTCAGCACAACGTCCGATGGAAAGCACATTTGTCCAAACTGCAAAGAACCGTATGAACCAGATGCTGATTCATTTGAAGAAGCAAAACCTAATACTATTTATCGTGAACAGTATATGACCGGAATTTGCTCTCAAGAGTGTTGGGAGGACTATCTTGGCCCCAACCCAAGCGAATCGTAATATTATCTAACTAAGGTGCGATAGCGCGGTTTTAATGAACTTTCTAAGAGCATCCCACCAATTCATTAGGAAAGAATTTACCTGTCCAATAACACCCGGATCAACTGATAAATATTCTACGCAATATCGTCGTTTAACCTGTGGAGCATTGGGCATATCAATCACATACTCATTACCCGTTTTGGACACTGTCATTTCATTATCACTCCAAACAGTTTGAATTGCAGATTCAATACTGTCTGGATGGCAAAGTAATTCAACTTGATCACTTCCAAATGTTAGTACGGATGTTTCATATGAAGTTGTATAACAATTCTTAAATGCATCCATAATAATTTCATCACGAAGATTCGTTTCGTTTACAAGGTTAATATTGGATAAACAAGCATCTGCGGTTATAATATTGTATAATTTATTTTTTGAGACAGTCATAATAAATAGTAATATCTCATAGAATGTAAAACATAAGATTCTTCATAAGAAAGTTTTTATTGTAGTGTACCGTATTATAGTATATGATTCAAAAGTCTATTTCTGACAATGGGATGCAAATTGATAAAATCGAATATGAAGATGAAACTGTGTTTGTATTCGATATGCCAACAATGGAAGTTGATTCAGCAGAAATTATTGAAGGAGATGTACTAATTGTTGCTGGAAATACACAGTATGAAACTAGTATTGATGCTCCTGAAAATACTACGATTGAAACTAATAATGGGATGGTAATTTTGACTGTTCCAAACGAAGAAGATTAAATTTTTCTTGCATAGTTGTTGAGAACCATTTCCATTGTGGTTGAACGATATTTGCTTATTATTTTTAAATATGAAAATAAGATAATGATTGATAGCGATGCGGTTAAAATACCAAATGTTAAACTGAAAAATGGATTGATTAAACGAAGTGTTTCTTGTGCCATGTTTGTTGGAATCAAAGCGAATACTTCATTACTCATCAAATAAGTTATTGCTGTTGAAATGAAGAAAATGAAGATATTAAAATGTGTTATATTTTTGTGAAGGTACGAATCAATGCAGTATGAGAATGCTACAATTGAAACTATCCATAATACTGTAAGAAAAACCGTTTGTAACATATACCTATTTTATTTGTATAGATATATAAAACTATTTCGTAACAGTGTTACAATGCGGATGGAATTTTAGGCATTTCAGGAACAGAAAATTCTTTTTCAAGTGCAATATTTTTATTTGCACTTGATGTTTGCTCAATAATCACATCAATTTCATTTTTTAATTCAATCAATTCAGAACGAATTGGGCGAAGTTTTGAAAGATGGTTTTCAAGATTTGTAATTTGATCCATTTTGTGATTTTTCTTTTTCAGAATACGCTCTGCAAGTTCATCTTCACCATGTCTGACTGCTGTCTTTGCCTTTCTATTAAACGCATTGAAATCAGTATCAATTCTTTCGATTTTTCGTTCAATTCTCTTAATTTGTGTATTAACACGAATAAGACGATTAGATACTTTTTCTTTAAGAGACTTAAGTTGATTTAAATCCATTTTTTCATTCACCATTTATATATAATACAGTTATAGTTATTCAATAATAAAGCTATACCTTCTTTTGATCTCAGACTTAACATTGATTATATTTTACGTTACACATTCACCTGTTATAAACTTCTTGGACATAATTTATATTATAGATCATTAATGTATAAATAAATGTCATGTTACATGTATTCAACGGTTATTTCGACTGTTAGGTTTGAATAATCAACCTCAAACAAACAATTGTATTTATCATTATTTTTTACTAAATCATATGCAATCTCAAGAGATTTACTTCCAACAACCTGTTCACAATAAAAATCATCAAAAACAACCACTGGACATGTACTTCGTTCTCCATTATCATATTGTTGTTTCCACTTTTTCATTTTCCGTGACTGTGGAGAGAGGGCTACACGTTTCTTATTATTTTTTCTATCTTGCTTATTTAATAGATTAATAATGACATCTTGTGGTGGAAACGATTCATCACCTTCTTCAGCCACATTTGTTCTATATGAATCGGGCGCAATCCTTTCTACCAACGTTGGATTGTATAATGGAACATTTTCAAATGTATGTGTTCCAAAGACAGCTTCCTCAACTTTTCCAAAGTCAATATCATCAGTAGTCCATGTTCCATTTTCATCACTCTCTGATTTCATACAATGAACTAACAAATACTTTTACTTAACTATTTGTCTTCTATTTCATTCACCAAGATATTTCCATCCAATAAAATACGACTGAGAACCATAATTAACAAACTTCTTTGTCAAGTAATTATTCGCATTTAATTCTAATTCTTTTTCAAGAAATAGAAGACTGTCTTTAAGAGATTTGTTACTAAATTCTTTCTTTGACGTTTTATTAAAGTCGTCCAATGTTTCTACATCACCCACATCATACTTGTTTGAGAGGTGAAATTCGTCAACTGGTGTATGAAATGACCATTCGTTTTCTTCTTTGAAATATAAACAATAATATTTTCTTTCATTGATAATGTGTAATGAAACATCAACTGCTTCATTTTGTATTTTATGAAGAACATCATTTTTCAATCCATACAGTGCGCTTTTCTTTATACTATTTGCTTTAGCACTTGCCTTTTTATTATTATAGTAGTTTTTTGTACCTAGTTCTGCATATCGTTGTGCATGTTTATTAATATTATATAATGCCTCAAGAGTTTCATTTGATACAGACATTATCGAATATTTTTAATTTTATCTTTAATTTTGTTTTCCATATCTTTGTATGGGTATTCATAAATCATTTTTTCTGTTCGTTTATTGTAGTAATCTATATGATATGAAACTGTGACTACAATTGTTAGTGAAAACACAACGAATGAAACAATTAACGAGAGGATGAAGAATGTGACTGTTCCAAAGCCAATAACTAGTAATGTTGCTGGTGAAATTAAAAATAAGAAAACAATCATTCCACGAACTGCTGTGTACATAAACACATTTAGTTTTTGACTTCTGAATAGAGTATAACTTTTGTGAAATGCTTCAAATGGTGATACACTTTCTGTAATCATTATAACATCAAAGAACTGAAAAGTAACGGTCAATAGTGTAAGTGTGATAAAGAGAAAAAACAGATGAAATAATGAAAGGTATCTTTGTGTATTTTCAGCAATTGAAATGGCTGGTTGGCTTCCATCAAAGCCAAAGAATTGTGAAACTAATACGATAAAAATAACTGTATATATTAATAATGCAATATAGGATATAAAATATCCGATCAATAAATTAACATAGTTGTTTTTAAATCCAGTAATAAAATCAGTAACGTATGAATCTTTTGTGCTACCAACTATTAATTGCCAAATTAGAACTGACAACAGTGCGGGGGCTGTTATTACACCAATCAACGCTGAAATTGCTAATTGGTTCCAAACATCTATTTGAGAAACCAGAATTAAGAAGAATGAAAAAATAATTCCAGTAATTATTGTTACTGGTGTGTTTCTAACTCTATTAAATGAATCTGTTAATGCTTTAAGTGGCAGATGAATAAAATCTGGCAACAGCTTTAATTCCATATCTAATGGGTATTTGTACTGCACCTTTATAGAAATTTGTGATATTTGTTTGTAATCATATATATTATAATTTATAAATAGATGGTTTTAAGCACGTCATTCTGTAAGCTTCATTTGTGATTGTATGAAGGAGAGTGTTTCTGGATTTAAGGTAATTGGCACTTGGGGAGATGTTGTAACACATGGTGAAAAAATAACCAAATCATTAGAAGATATTGGATTTTCCGCATCATATAATTCTGACTTTGATGAATGGAATGAGTGGCGGCCAAAGATTGACGAACGTCTTAGTCAAGAAGTAAATGAAAAGACTGCTTCTAAAGCAAGTGTTAATGAAGGAAAGGCAGAAGAAAAAGGAAAGAAAATAAAAGATAATTTAGAGAAGGCGAATGATGAAATATCTGAAACATTAGAAGATATAAAAACTAAAAATGTAGATACAAAAGAGTCAGCAAGTAATTTAAAAGAAGCAATTAATGAAACTAGCCAAGCAGCAGACACTACTAGTAGAACCGTAGTTCGTACTATTGAAAAGGCAGTTTATCAAAACATCATGACTGTTATTGCACCATACTATTTTGATAATGAACTAATTAGTGCAAACATAACAAGAAATCGAAATCAAGAGTATGTTTTTGAGATTAACGTGAATGATGATTCACTTAAATCAAAAGTTAGCGACCGTATTAATAAATCTAAAGATAAAAATAAACACAATTTGACTAAACATGATTATGAACCTACAGCAGAGGCAGTTCGTGATGCAGAAGGAATACCATATTCATCTGAGTAATTGTTGTGCTGTTTTATTAGCTACATTATCAACCCATTTAGGGAAATCTTTAGATTTATATTTTGGATGAGTAGCTATCGTCATCATTTCACAAAATGTTTCTTCGGAACTTTCAGTTGAATACGTAGTTAATTCTTTATCAATAACATCTTTATTTGGAATATTTCTTCTAAATTCTTTCTTAAACGATTCATCTTGTTCATCCCATACGCGATGGAAAAATTCATGTCTTAAAACAGAAGCAGAATCTGTTGGCCCAGTCTTCTCACCAGATACTGGATACGGACGTTTTGGATTCTCTTTAATATTTTCTTGGTATATTAAAGTAAGTTGATCAAAACGTTGTCCTGTTCTATTATCATCAGGATTGCCTAATGGTCGGAATGATTCTTTCGATGGATCATTTTCATTCAACAATGGATTATTGGCTCCCTTTCTATCAATGATTACAACATCATCATTCAAATGTGAATATGCACGTTTAATATCCATAAATTTTGCATTATTATGATTCTCACGAATCCCTTTCGCTATTTTCTCGCGAACATTTGGATCAACATCCTCAACACCCCCTCCAATAATACTTTCCCAATATTCTCTTGAAGATGCAGTCTGTGGAGTTGGGCCAGATTCCATAATAACATTTAATGCATCTTTTTCAGTTGCAGGTAAACGAGTATCACGGGCCATTGGAGTTGTAAATCGTTTTAATTCAGAAACAACATCACCATCAGTTAAAGAATCTGGTTTTCTATCTTCTTCATCGTTTTCATCTTCATTATCAGAACCACTACCGAGTCTGTTATTCCCCATTACTATTAATAAGAAAACGTATTACTTTTTATTTTTGGTTTAATGATTAATATATTTAATCCATTCAAATCTCTAATGAAGATCGAACATCACTATCTAAGTTGCCATATGTGTGGGAAATATCTCCACCACCGTCTTTTGTCTCGTTAAACAAAGTCAACCATTGATTCATTCCAGAAGCCGCGACAACACACGGTGGCATCCGTTCTAAATACTGTGGTGAAGTCAACCCTATCAAAAATACATTAAAATTTGTTTCATTATTTATCTTTTTAACATCGTTTACTAATTCATCTATGTTATTCCCCTGACCACCAGTAAAATATTGTGTACAATAATATGCAACAGTATCAAATTCCATTTGATTTATAGCAAAGTAACATACTTCTCTTTCAGACCGTGTAAACCCCTTAACTAATGGTAAAATGTCAACATCATATTCTTCAAGATTATTTTTCATCCATTCCGTTCCTTGCATACAATTCACTAGTTTTTTAATCCGCTGTTCGTGTGAATGAGATTTATATATTGAGTAATCCGTTGGAATATGAATATGGGGTTTGAAAGAACGTACAATGTTCAGCTCATTTTCCCATGTTATTTTGTTTAATTCAGTATCATTAATAGTTGATGTGACTACAATTGTTATATCATTTCCAAAATACGATTCAGCCGTCTTTCCTTTATTAACTAATTGGAGTGCATCGGTCAAACTAATAATAATTGAATTGGGATTAGCTTCAGAAACAAATTTTTGATGAGAACTTTGATTTTCAACTTGTGCTACTAATCCAGTAACTTCTACCATTTACTATGTATAATTTTTTAGTTAAAGAAAAAGAGTCTTTCTTATTTATGTTTTCAAGATGGTTGGTACGGGATAATCACTCTTCATTAAGAGATTCTGCGATTTCGTCAACATCTTCTTGGGTCAGATGAGGCATATAATCAACGAGCGGATACTCTTGTTCATCACTCAGTTCATGTGGACGTGATGAATTGATAGGAAATGAGTCTGTATCTTTGTCTTCACCCATACCTTGCTTATTTTCAGTATCATCAACAGGGTCATCCCATTCACTGTTATCGCTCATACGGTTATATTGGCTCCTTATGTACTTAGTAGTGTTGGTGAAACCTATATCTTTTTAAGTTTTTAGTATTCATTATTCAATATGTCAGACAGTATTTTGAACGATATGATTGATGGGAAATATTCCGAAGCCAGTGTAGTTAATACATTAGTATATTTAGAAAAAGTTATTGAACCAGATGATTCTGATGTTATGTATAGTCTTCATGGTAAAACATATGAATCTGTTCATACACAGAGTGAAGAAGTAACAATTGAAATTATGTCATTACCAACAGATGATGATGGTAATGAACTTGACTCCAATTGGGAAGTTGAAAATTGGTATTACTTTGGTGGCCTTAGAAAATTGCCGACTTCTGATTCACTTATTGGTGATGTATTATTTGAATGGGATAACCGAGGGCCTGTTTTGAAAGATGATTGGGTGTATCCATCTGAAAGAATTATGAGAAAAAATACTTTACCGAGAGTTGGATCATCTATTTCAAACAATACATCGTCTTCATCAAATAATACATTTGGATCAACATTAGCAGCATCATCTCATCAACAATCTATGAATGATGTACAAACATATAGTTCCCAACCAAACAATCTTGGATTTTCTGTTGGTGGTGAGAAAGATGGGAATAGCTTTAGAGAAAACATTTTGAATGGTAATGTTCCACAACTAAGTGCATTGTCGTATGAAGGGTTATTCCATGAGTATTTCTTTGATCGGAATGATTCTCATGATGATAGTAAGGGACTGTTTTATCCATCATATGCGACTGCAAGCATTACAAATCCTGTAACAGATGAGGCTGAAGAATATATGACAGTCGGGTTAAATTCTAATATTTCTAAAGACCAATTCAGCCGTTTGCCATTGAACCTTACTGTTGTACTTGATATTTCTGGTTCTATGAATCATCCATTCAAAGATTATTATTATGATGAACCAAGTAAGTCTGGAAGAGAACACTTGAAGGATAAGAAAACTAAAATTGATTCAGCAATTGAATCATTGAAAGGATTAACAACTCACTTAACAGAACAGGATTCGCTTGGTATTGTTCTTTTCAATGAAGATGCTCATATTGCAAAGCCATTACGTGATGTTAAAGATACAGATTTAGATGCAATTCGTGGGCATATTGAAGAACTAGAAGCAACTGGTAGCACAAATATGTCTGCTGGTTTTAAACAAGCAAAAGAAATGCTTGAACCTGTATCAGACGATAGTGAATCAGAAAGTAGGATCATTTTACTAACTGATGAAATGCCAAACAAAGGACAGACAACATTAAGCGAATTGATTGATACTGTTTCATTGGCCGCTGAAAAGAATATTTATACGTCTTTCATTGGTGTTGGTCTTGATGCTAATCCAGAGCTTGGATCAGAATTAAGTAATATTAAAGGTGCTAATCATTACTTCATTAAGTCTAGTGATGAATTTAAAAATCGACTTGATGACGAGTTTGATTATATGGTTACACCACTTGTACATGATTTGAATTTGTCAATTCAAAGTGATGGATATAAAATTAAAGAGGTGTATGGGGCACCTTCAGTGGATTCACATACGGATACAGTTTTCTCAGTATCGACACTGTTCCCTTCAAAAACTGAAGATGAACAAACAAAGGGTGGTGTTATTCTTGTTCAATTAGAACGAACTGATGAAAATGACACATCGGTTTCCTTAACAGCTTCATGGAAAGAGCGTAATAATTCAAGTGATAAAGTAACAAAAACAGTAAATGTTGAAAGAGAACAACATTATGAAACAACCGGCATTCAGAAAGCTATTGCACTAACACAGTATTGTAGCTCATTACGAACATGGATCAAACAGGAACGATCTGAAAATGAAGGGAGAGAATTTACTGATATTATTGAAGGAAGAAAGCGCACAAAATGGGAACAAGAAAGTGTTTCATTCACACCAAAATACAATAAAGAATTGAAACAAATTCGTGAATATCTTAGTAATACTATTGATGAAGTTGAAGATGAATCAATTGAGCAAGAATTGAATGTTTTAGATGCAATTACATCAGATATTGATGATCTGATTAATTAATTGCTTTAATTTAGTTTGACAGAATCTCACGCATTTTTTCAACACGGTCTTGGTGAATCATATTCTTAATATTATCACCACTGTATTTGTTGCTCTCTCCAACATCACTTGGTTTAATATTTCTCTTTTTCATTGTAGTTGATCCATCACACATATTGTATGCTTTTTTGGCCGCTTCAAGACGCTCTTTAATTTTCTCACGGTTAAATTCATTTGTTTTTCCATCCGCTACTTCACGCCCTTGTGTATCAGCGTCTCCAATATCAAGAAGGAGATCAATGTCAAATGGTGAATTAGAATTTTCAATATCAGCAACCATATTCATGATCTTCCCTTCACCCATTTCATCAACACTATGAAGTCTCATATGAAACCGAGCGGCGGATTTCATAGCCCGTCCATTTTCTGTTCCAAACGAATACTCTTTAATAATTGAATCGAGCATTTTCGCCCCTCTATTACCATGTCCGTAATGGGACGGTAGAATATCACTTGGCGTATTAGATTTTCCAATATCATGAACAAGAGCAGCAAGTAAGGCTGTAACATCATTTCCACGCAGATTGAACATGGATTCCAATACCATCATGGTATGTTCGTAACTATCACCTTCTTCATGAGTGCCCGGTGGCCCTGCTGGAACATCAATCAAATCATTAATAAATGGGTATAGATCATTAAGAACATCCATTTTTCTCAATACATCAAAGTAAGCCCGTGGTGAAGTAGCAACTTCAAATGTTTTAATCAATTCTTTACCAGCTTGTGAATGACTTGTGTATGATACAGATTTTTCATTTTTAGCTCGATGAATAGTACCTGCTTCAACCTCATATCCGGTTTTTGAAGCCAACCGTGCTACTTCAATGATCCATTCGTTGTTTTCACCATCTAATGGAATATGTCGTAGTACACCAGCGTAAGCATCTTCAATTCCATTGTGTGGGTTCATAAACTCACTATTACGAATGTCATATGCAATTGCATTTGCAGTGACAGTTTGAAGTTCCAATTCATATTCAACCGCAGTTTCAACTTTTGTTCCGGGTTCAACTACAGCAGAACCAAATCCATACTTTTCTTTTTTATCTGAACTCCATCTTCGTGGAAGACGGACAGAATATCCATTACTGTCAATGAACTTTGTATGTGAATTACCATCGTTTTCCATTCGATTTGACAAAATATCAACTGGATTTTCAATACTTTGATGCGGAACGGCGAGTAACTCAATCTTTTGAGGATTATTATCGCAGACAGCCTCACGAACAGCATCCCCCGTAACAAAGACATAGAATCCATCATACTCTTCATTCAATGGAATGGCATCAAAAACATCGTTTTTAGTAGGAGTTACCATATATACAAGTAATGTTTTAAAATACTTAATACTTATGATTTATTTTGTTGTTTGGCGTAACATTTTTTGTTACAACAGTCAGATTGAACCATCTCAGGATGTTTAACATATTTTGACTTTTTATATCGCCCAATGACTGGCTTATCACATTCACTACAGTATAAAATATATTCAAATGGAACAAAACGTTGGCAATCAATTACCGTGTCTACTTCTTGCACTCTTTCTTTAAATTCATTTTTGTGATTAGTTTTTCCGTATAATTGAATTTGTTCAATGTGAACCATTTCATGGCGTAATATCTTTTTCCATTGAGATTCTGTAAACGATTCAAACGCATTCCATGAAAGTATTATTTTACATTCATATAAATAGTCAATACAATCTACATCTATTACAAAACTGTTTTTATATTTCTCATGAATATAGTCCCAATCAATCTGTTCACCTATTACTGCGTCTGGAATCTTTACACAAACTATGCAAGCAGCACGCTTCTTTGCACGTTTACTCACTTCCCATTTCCGTATCCAATCTTGATTAATACAAAAATCATATTCTTCAATAGATTGGTCAATATATGACTGACTCCATTTAATCAAATCATGTTCAGATTTGATGTTTGAATATGCTAAATCAGTCACTACGTATTTTTACAATAAATGATTGATTGAACCTTACGGATTTAGCATTGTATCACAAAGTTAATCTAATATCATTGTCTACTGTTTTTTCAGCCCAACCAATAATGACTAATAAATCAACTATGAGGAAGAAGAAGAATATACTTAAAGCCAAACCAATCAATAATGATAGCACAATAGCGAATATTGATCCACCACGTTGTTCTTCATGAGTGCTAATGCTTGGGTTTATAATATATGTATTTTCTTCTTTACCAATGCCAATTGTCTGTTGATCAGTAAATAATTCTGGTGTGTTAGATAAACTCATTTTGTTAGTTTCACCAGATAAAGCATTATCAATTATTTCTTTTTCTGTTCCATTCAATTCATCGTATTCAACATATTTATCTAAATTTACATATTCACCACTTGAAACACCAGAAAGATCAATTTCAACTGTCTCATTAGTTTCATTCATCACACTATACTCATTGTATGAATATGATATTGCACTCGCGGTAGGAGCGATGATGAGTCCTAATAAACTAACCAGTACACAAAATTTAGCCAAGAACACAATCTTTGATTGAATCTGTTTTTTCTTCATATGTTAGATACCAAATAGAGAAATAAAAAGATGATAGTGCGAAATTATATACATCTATATATTGTGATTATATGTATGACTGTAAAATTAAATGACGGTGTAAAACATGATATTCACAAATACTTATCAAAGCCATGTTTTGTTTATCCAGATGGAGATGAAAGTGACTCTGAAAAGTTTTCGGTTGAAGAAAATATTGATCTAAAAGTAATTTATTCAGGAAGAACAAATGGTATTTTTCTGATTAATGTATTTTTGAACATTGACAACTCAAAAGCAGTTGAAGATTATGATGAAAGTATTCAATCAGTATCATCATTAGGGGATCAGTGGGAATCATTTAGTAATGAAGTGATGAATGTATTCTTTGATAGATTTCCAAATAGACTTCCTGAAAGTGATGAACAATTCAAGCTAACATCAGTAGGGTCTTCACTATCAGGCGTGCTATCTATGAAAGTTAAAAAAGAACATGTGACACCAAGAGAATCAGAAAGAACATCAATCACACTTTCGTTAGATCAAGAATGTGAATTTGTGTTGCCCCCTTCTATTGATGAATCAAATGAACAGGAAGTACAAAGGTATTTCAATGAGTGGTGGAAAGAAAATAGCGCAAATAAAAATATTGAACTGTTTGATGTTTCAAAAAGTGAACCGCCGTCGATTACAGTTGAAAAATAACAGCTAATTCATTGGCTTAAGAGAGATTAGGCTTGTTTGTTCATCACGCTCACGTTTTTCCTTATCATATGCTCTACAAGCATCAAAAATGTTAACATTTTCAACTACTTTAGTTTCTCCATTATCATCGTCATAAACAAACACGCAATAATGGGTCGCATCTTCTTCATTTTTAATAAAATTACGCATATCTTCGACAGTAATTGTCCAAACAACCCCTTCGTCTCCTTCAGGGAAAGAAGCAACATGTTCTTTTTTAAATCTCATGTAATTTCGCTCAGCTAGCTTGTGACCAAACACTCTTTCAATCATACAGTATGCAAGTTGTGCTGGCCCACTTCCTCCATACCCCCATTCAAATCCGGTAACTGAATGAGAAGGGAACTTACCACCTGATCGTGCTTCTATTTCTTCACCATTAACTTCAGCATTTTCATCTCCGAAGCGAACAATAACAGACCCATTCTGACGAATACCAACAAACTTTCTATTATCCATTTCAAGTGTACATTGAGACTCTAAATATTTATATCTGTCCCAATGTACACCATAACTACCGACGTGTAGTGATTAATCTTTCATTCAACAAATACTCAAATTGACCAAGTGGAACTGTCTTTTCAACGCCATTTTTCACATCATTAATACACACTGCATAATCCCATTCTGTAGTATTTAGTGATGTATCACAGTATATTATATTTTGAATGATTGCAACAATCATTCCCATTGTATTGATCAAAATGTCTCCTACTTCTAATGTATATGAAGTTCCACGACTTAATTTAAATGTTATTTTTTCAATATCTGCTTTTTCTACATTATCAATGTGCTGTTCATCCATATCATCATCAAACAGTATATCTAATATTTCAGGATCATCTTCAATTGAGTTGTCAAACATGCACTTCTATCTAATTAAAAGAAATAGAGCTATTTTATAGTATCTCATTTGTATATCCCAAACATATTAATTACTCTTTCTCTAACGTCAATTTGAATGGATACTGGTACTACCTTGAATCAAACTGAGAAAGAAATTTTTGATGATATTTCTTCCCAACATAAAATTGACAAGCAGTATAAAAATGGAATTATTACGTTTTCTCAGTATCGAAATAAATCATTAAATAATGGGAATGGTTGGTGTGAGTGTAGAGTGTGTGATTGGGGTTCACCAAGACCAGATTCAGAAGTAATCTCTGAAGACAATGGTGAAAAATTATTCAGATTCTTTTGTCCATTATGTGGATCAAATATTTCAAAATTATAATTAAAATATAAACTTCACATGTACCTGATGAGGATACTAATGAATGGCTGATAAAATATNTTTATAATATCATTAATTACAATCATTAATACAATTATTAATANTCCTATCAAAACCATAATAATTGCTCCAATAAATAAGAAAAACAATCCAGTAAAGGTATCTGTTTCCATTTTGTCTACTGTATAAACATGAACCGAATCACCCATATTAACACCAATTTTTTCTCCATCTTCAAATTTTTCTGGNATTGGTGATTCTTCTATTTCAATTTCATCACCAGAGGTATCTGCATTTTGGGTATAATTCTGNTCAACTTCACTTAATTCATCAAATGAATAAATAGTATCTACTGAGACAGACCCTTCTGAACCAGAAACCGATGTAAGTTCTATAGTCGCACTATCTTCTTCAATCTCGTCTGGATTTATAACCCCATATCCAAACAAAGCAAATCCAGATACCATTATACCAACTGCAATTGTAACAACAATGATTGTTAACGACAATTGAATAGATGACTTAACACCAGTTGTTATTTTTGACGGGATTTTCATATGTTCTATTGACTGTGGCAGGCATTAAAACTTAGCTGTATATGTATATTAAATTCGTCAATAAAATTATACAACTGTATGAATAGTCGTTGTATCTCACTAATACCAAAAATATGAAGTGATTTTAATAATAACTATTTAGTATGAGTGTTGAATTATTCTTTGGTTTTTCAATAATCAGTTTTATAATCTATTCGATGAATGAATACAAATCAAATCATTATCGTGGTGTCCGTGAATTTACTTCATTTGTGACACTGTTTGGATTAGTTATTTTCTTCATTTCATACATTGAGGCATCTTTGTTTTCACTGGTTGGATTTATTGTAGTCATTTTCACAATTGCAATGGGATGTTCAATGTTATGGGTTACACATAATATTATGGATCATGCCCCATTTATTTAATTTTAAATGCCACAGATTTATGTCGACATGTTAAGTATTATTTTACATGGAAGCAATTGAATATCCTAACCAACTAACGATACCAGAGAATTGGGCCGAGCGGAACCCAAAACATTTTACAAATATTACTAATCGGTTTGATGACGATAGTGAAAATGGTGATATAGTTCATTTATTATCTGAATGGGAGCGAGTGGGTGATAGTATTGATGACGTTATTAGAGCTATTTATGATGAAAGTGAGGCGGCTGAAATGCCGTATATTGTTGAACTAGAATGTGATGATGAATTATTGTATCAACATAGAGCTAAAACACCAATCGAAGCAAAGCAGCAAGTGGAGTTATTAACATACACTATTAACAGCACTGAATCGGAGGAAGCATTAGAGATTACACGAATGAAAGAAAAGTTCAGTGAGTTAGATGAAGAAAAAAATGAAGAAGATATTTAATCAATCTGCATCGTTCTATTAACAGTTACTTTTCCATTTTTATATGTGAATACGGTTTCTGAAATTCCTTCTGAAATATTATCTGCAATCTTAATAACTGTAATCAATTTAGTTTGAATTACATTTTTTACGTCTGTATCAATGTCGATATAGTTTAATGAATACAATAAAGCTCCTGTCCATGAGACAATATCATTTGTATTAATTAATTCTATTGGTCGTTTGAGTTCATGAATACATAGCCTCATATGTTGTTTCAAATATGAACGTGAAGTTGTATCTGTAATATTTTCTTCTATTAGCTGATTAATTTCTTCAAATAGAGAAGATAGTTTTGATTTACTATTCATATCTTCTTTTGAAATTGAAATATTAAAATAATCAGTCAGTGATTTTGTCGACGTATTATTTGGAAGTGTATCCATTATATTGTTGTATTTATTCTCTACACTTATATGTTCAGTATTATTTGCTTGAAGTGGGAAGTTATTTATTTGTTTGATATTAATTTTATCATATATGGCTAATGAGCAGTTTATTGATCATAGAAATTCTTCGTTATATCATGGAGATGTTATAAATGCTTATTCTGAATGGGAAACACCAACGGTCATCGTTTCAGATGGTGCATATGGTGTTGGGAGTTTTGATGGTGATCCAAAAAATGTTGGTGGGCTGTCTGATTGGTATAAGAATCATATTGATGCGTGGTCAAATGCGGCGTCTGCCGAAACAACATTGTGGTTTTGGGGAACTGAGTTAGGGTGGGCCACTGTTCATAATGAATTAGTTGATGCTGGATGGGAATATCGCGGATGCAATATTTGGAATAAAGGAACACAACATATTGCTGGTAATATAAATACTAAAACGATGAGAAAGTTTCCACAAGTTACTGAAGTGTGTGTTCAATATGTGTGGGAACGAATTGAGTTATCTAATGAGTCAAAACTAGTTCGTGATTGGTTTCGTGATGAATGGAAACGTGCAGGATTAACATTTCAAGAAGCGAATGAAGCTTGTGATGTTGTTGATGCTGCGTCACGAAAATATTTTGCAAGTGATGAACAGTGGTATCCGCCACCAGATGAAAGATTTAAAAAATTAAAGTCATATGCAAATGAACATGGAAAAGAAGAAGGAAAGCCGTATTTTAAATTACCAGAACAGTATTCTGGTTCTAATATAGGACGTGCAACTCCATCTGCAAAATTTGATTTACCCGTTGGTGTAACAAATGTGTGGGATGAGCCACCACTACATCATAGTGAACGGTTGCAAGGTGAGGATGGTGCATTACATCCAAATCAAAAACCAAAAAGTCTTATGAGAAAAATAATCACTTCATCATCTGATGAAGGAGATGTTGTTTGGGAACCGTTTGGTGGGCTTTGTACTGCTTCTGTGGTAGCTGTAGAAGAAGGAAGGAAAGCATATACTGCGGAAATGAATGAACAGTATGCGTCTGTCTCATCGGAAAGATTAAAAACAGCAAGCAAACGTATCAATGGGCCATCTCAGTCAAAGCTAGATGTATTTAATGAATAAAGTTACGTCGACGTTATAACTTGTTTTACGACGACGCAAATGAAGTGGTGACGATTTTAAACGCCAACTGAGTGGTCATTGTGTGAGACAAATCAATGTATCACAGTAACAAATAAGAACACGTTATTTAAATATCTTTCTTTTAGAATAAAATTATTAACATGATAGATAACAAGTATCGGTTAACATATCTTGGAATGCTTTTGGTGAAAAAATACCAGTAGATGAATCTTCAGCAAATTCTATAACAAATGACACACTATCAGTATCATCAATACGCTCGTAAATAGTATCAACTACAGTTGCAACATATCCACGTTTAACAGAATAAATACTTTGATCAGAAGTAATTGAAATTTCTTCATTTTCTATTGAAAGAACAATTTCATTTAATGATGTTTTACCATTCATGCTTCCATCAATTTTAGGATCAGTGCTAACAATTAGATCAGATGTATCCATTTCAATCATACATTGAGTCTGTAAATTTATATACCTTATGATTTAAATCGAGTGTATTAAATTATTAGAACATAATCAAATAAAAAATACTGTTGATAATAGTATGAATAACATGATGTGAAAAAGTAATAAAGGTTTGTATATAATCATACTGGACGGATTTTATAACTTGTGCTATATAAGAAATGCGACACTCCTTTAGTAATATCTCTTTTCTTTAATTATATATGCGGAAACGTGAAGAAAAGCTTTCCACGAAGGGGACTGGTGGTAGCCCTCGTGGAAACCCTTTATTCCCAAAAGCAATGACAATATTAATTTTTATATGTATATTTTTAAGCATATTAGGGATTATTTGGGCTGGATTTGTAGTTCCAGTAGAATATACAATCACTGAAAAAGATACTAAAGATATATATCTTGATGACAGAAATGACAAAGTTACTCATATAGATGATTTAGGTCATAGAAATAAAAAAGCGATTGAGCCTCTACTAAATGAGTCAATATCAGAAAACAAAGTCCCATTTTGGGCAGTATCAACCTCTTTGAGAGGAACAGAAAAAATAATCTATGAAAATGAAGGGAAGGAAGTTGTAATGGTTATTGATGTGGATGCACCAATACACTACTCACCATTACTACTAATTGTTTTCACATTAGCACTGTTCTTGTTCGTTCTTCTTCACTTTATGATTAAAGATGAATTAAAATACGATACGTACTGATACTATTTCAAATAATATTTTTCCTCATACTGGTGAAAAACAAACTGTATTTGAGTATGAATGAAATAGAATCAGATGTTTTGTGTTTCTATCAGACATACATCTAATCGTATTATGTTGCTATCGTATCAGTCTTCTAAAAAGAATTAATATGTTGAATTTTCTATTCGTATTTTGGTTATTGTTATTTAATTATAGTTTTAGTCTTTTACGTCAATCCGTGTTACATCTTGTACAACTCCAACATCATTATTACATTCAATATTTTCTACATGTGCTTCTAACACAGTGTAATCATTTGATGTGGATTTGATATATGTTTCATTTGTTGGAATTGGAACGACATCACCATTTTTGATTGGTGTATTTAATAGTTGTCGCTGTGCAAGAGTTGGGATATTATTTACTTCTTCTGAAGAAGTAACTTTAATTGTTATATTTTTAATAGCATCTACATCATCTTTAGAGAAATTATACAGTGAAATATCGTCACCAATATCACAATCAATACTTTTTCTTGTGTATTTATCACATACAATTTCTGTTGACGATCTATCGTTGGATAAAAACATCCAACTTTTCACAACAGTTTCACAATCACCGTTCTCAATTAACACTAAATCACCCGGTGAAATTCTAAGTTCTTCTAATACGTCTTTATGAAGTCTTACAATTCCGTGATCAATTTCATCTTTACTTGGACTGCTAACACAAAGAGATTTTGCATCGCTATTTACTTTAGTAGAAATCGACATAATTTATACCTGTACATGATAATAATTTTCATGGATACTTAATTGTTTCTTTTTCTTATTGTCATATTTAATCTTAAATTATATATTAATCACGAAGTATTTACCAGTTGAAATATTATTAATAAATAGTCGTGGAGAATAGATTAAAATCAAAAGTAAATAATGTTCCAACTGACAAAATAGGGTTAATATTTGTTAATTCAGGATATACATTAATGATTGTTGGAATGACTGTGTTTGTTATGAATGTAGTTCACAGAGACAGTATTGCATTTGATGCGTTCATTATTTTTATGTCTGGTTTTATTCCAACAATGATTGGACTCTATATGTATATTATTGATACAGAGAATGATTGTAAATAAAGAACCAACCTTCATAACCATGTAGCCGTATTTTAATATACATGGGAAATGCAGATTTACGTCAAATTAGTTCTATCGAAGAAATTGAATACGATTCAATTGCTGGAAAAACAGTTGCAGTAGACGCTCACAATTGGTTATACAAATACATCACTACGGTTCCACACTTTACCACTACTGAGTATTATACTAGAAGTGACGGTGTTGAATTGCCAAATTTAATTGGTATTACACGCGGGCTGAAACGGTTTGTAAAACATAATATTGAACCAGTGTTTGTATTTGATGGAACAGCACATGAATTGAAACAACAAGAAATCCAATCACGAAAAGAAGCAAAACAGTGGGCAGAAAAGAAATCCAGAAATGCTTCTACGAAAATTGAAAAAGCAAAATATGATTCTTACTCACAACGACTTACACCCGAAATCATCACAACAACATTAGAGCTTATGAAATTATTTGGTGTATCACATTTTACAGCACCACAAAATGCAGAAGCACAAGCATCAAAAATGGCATCAAATGGGGATGTTCAATATGTAATTTCAGATGATTATGATACTATTCTATTTGGATCGCCGCGAACGATACGAAATTTCACGTCATCATCAAGACCATTAGAAGAATTATCATTAGAAAAAACACTCAAAAACCATCAAATAACACAAGAACAATTAATTGGATTAGCATTGTTGTGTGGAACAGATTACAATGATGGAGTCCATGGTGTTGGAACAAAAACTGGTTTAAAATACTTCAAAAAACATGGAACATTAGATAAAATACTGAAAGAAGAAAATAAAGAAATTGAAAATAAAGATACATTAATTGATATATTTACAAACCCAAATGTATCATCAGATTATCCAGCCCCATCACCAATTTCACCTGATATAGACGCTGTAAGAAAATTCATAGCTGATAATGGAATAAAAATGAGTGAAGTTGAAACAGCACTAGAAGAAATTGAACAAAAAACACAACAAACAGGACTATCAAACTGGACGTAAAATAATAATTAGTATTTAATACTATGAATTGGAACTAAATGATCTACCGGAATTGCTAGTGATTTTTCACTTCCTTGCTCCAATTGTTCTAACAAGAAATCCGGGTCTTTGTAAGCTTGCGGAGCTTCTGAAATAGATGTTTTATCAACATCAACATATACATCTGAAACACTGTCAGAAAAGTTTTCTTTAGAAATGATGTGTTTTGCATCACTACGTTTCAACAACCGACCTGAACCATGTGGCGCACTCCAATTTGCACTCTCATTTGTTGTCCCTTCAAATGCGGGGTGGCTAACCATCTGATGAATATTTTGAAGGGTCGCATCAGTCAGATCATCCTTTGAACTAACAAATACTTCCGCAGTCGTGTACTCTCCTTTAATTATAAACATTATTGAATATTTATGAAATCAACGCAGGATTATTTTCATCACTTTCTTCAGCAACAATTGTTCTTTGCAACATTCGCTCCCCACTCAATTCTTTCTTGATAATACCTAACTCATACATACACATGTCAACACTTCCATCATTGTTTGTTGAAATAACAACTGGAATACGGTACCCTTTCATATCCTCAATGCTATTAGTCCCAACATATTCTGCTAACGTTTCTAAATCTTTCTTAATTCCAAGTCCAATTTTTTCTTTCTCACCACTCGGAGTTTTAACAATTCCATCAACCCATACAATATTCCATGTATATTTATTAAGTTGTTTCTCAAGTTTGAAATTAATATCCACTAATGGAACATATGCCAACGTATATTCAGACGCAAGTTCTGATGATGACGGATGTGTAATACAATCCGAATGAATATCAGATAAGTGAGTCGCACAACGACTATTTTTGTATGCGTGATATGAAAAATTATTAGATGAGAAGTCACTAATAAATTCTTCAATTGCTTGTTCCTTCAACTCTTCATCAGTGGGTCTAAACACATCACGGACATGTCGTAATGCAAAATTAATCATACTATCCAATTGGACACATATGTTTATAAAATTTATGATTTATAACATGATCAGATTTTGATTAGTATGTTACTGTGAATATATTTATTTATGGATAACGTACAGAATAACATGGAAAAATCATTGAACCGTTTTCTTGATTCATCAGTAAGAGAAAATGTTGAACGATTGGATAAACAAACATGTGAAGAATGGGGCGGTGTTTGGAAGGATGATACTGCACATGTCACTCAGTATGTTGATGAAAAGTACATAACTAAGACAGAAATTACAGATCATCAATCTGCAATTGATGCATTTGAAAAATACACTGAGTTTACTGATTACGTTATCAATGAAATGGAAGCAAACTCAGAAAGTGTTATTATCGTTCCATGTGGATCAACAAAACCAGTTGGCGCAAGTGCTAGTCACAAGAAAAAGATTACAGCAATTAAAGAATCAAAACTATACCCACACTGTGATATTTCAATTATGTCAGAACCGTGTTCTATATTTCCACATGATATGCGCTTATCAGTAGCAGCAACAAATTATGATTTCCCACCAGAATATACAGAACAATCATCATATCCAGATGTATTTGAAACAATGGCAGAACGGTTGGCCGAGTGGATTGATGAAAGAGAATACGAAACCATCTATACATATCTTTTTGCTCGGCATCAAAATAAATTTGAAAGAGCAATTGAAATTGCAGATGCAAATCCACGGGTGATTAGAATCCCCGGTGCTTCATACAATCATGAGTCTGATAATTATTCAGGCGACCAATTCAAATCAACAGAAAACATATTTCATAAACTTGAAATGGTGAATGGATTAGCAAATGGTGAAGATACAAGTCATATTCCTAAACCAACTCAATCGTTCTACAAATCCAGAGAAGAATATAAACGAATGGGAACTCAGTGATACATATAATCTTCAAAATTTATTATCAAGAATTGGGTCAGGATTTGGCCACCCAAACTCACTGATTTCACGAATTGTGACTGAAGCTTCGTGAAAACCATGTTGACGGCCAAATGAATATGAAGATTGGATATTATTTGACAATTCTGCTTCAACTTCTTCTGCAAGCTTTTCACGCGCATGTATTTCTCTCAAAAGTCCAACAATAAAGACGGAGTCATTGTTTGAATAATTCCTAAATAGTAAATCAATTACTTCTGCAATTGCGTCTCGTTTGCCTTTTGATTCTTGTTTCCACGAATAGGCGTCATTCCAGTTTGGATTGTCACGAATAATATTTCTATGCCACTCATTTCGTCCTGCATATTCACATGATTCAACAAATAATGCTTCCGCAATTGAACTGAAGACAGTATTTTCATGTGGCGGAATGTGTTTCCGTTCAACGTCGTCTGATGCTGTGAACATTTTCGTATTTACTTATAACGACCGCCATATGAATAAAGGCCTAGACTGCTTAGGGTTATTTACTTACCACTCATTTACACTTTACAGTTTAACCGTACTTATTTATTTACGCATACATAACAGATTGTATGGAAAACGTTGATAAAAATGAACTACTAAAACAAGTTGGAATCACAACTGTCTCTGTACTACTTATTTCAAGTATTATTTTCTTCGCTGGTCAACCAGTCCTAAGCATTATTGAACAACAACAAGGTGGTCAAATGTTTCTTGGAGTAATAATGGCGACATTTATTTTTGTAGGATATGGATTTAGTGAATATACACAGTATAGATTGGCAACCGTCATTATCGGCATTAGTATTACATATACAATTTGGCCATATCTAATTGAACTTGTTCTTTCAACTCAATCATTAAGTTTAATTTCTAATATAATGTGGCTTGGTTTCACATTGGGTTCAGTAAGTACTGCAATTCAATCACGTCTTACTTCAGGCGAACGATAAAAATACTGTACCGTATTAAATTATTACAATCCGTGTGATTGTTCACGCCTCTGCGCAATTCCTCTTGCACTGTGTTCATAAGCTTCAGCACGTCCAATCATTTCTTCTTGTTGTTTTTTAACTTCTTTTTTATGCTTTTGGATTTCTTTTTCATCCATTCGCTCAAGCTTATATTGATATGAAAAAGCCGGGAACGCATCAACATGATCACATTCACCACAGACCCCAATTCCTGATTCACGACTGAAAAATTCATCTTCATTTCCACACTCTCCACACCGATAGTTGTGGTCTGATTCAATAGGCGTCAATTCAAAACGTTTGTCTCTTCTCATAATATATTATACGGATTAAAACATCTTAAAACTGTTTATTCGGTGTATTCATCCAAAAATTCTTGTGCCTCTTTACTTAATTCACCCTTGGGAAAACGAACACCAGTAACAACCAGTCTTCCCTTTTGACGCTCAATAGTGGTGCATGAGGCGACAGTTTGGATCGGATTGTCTACTTCCCCATCTAATCTCTCTAAGGCTCCCTCAACAGGAATAGAGTTGATTTCTTCAAGAATATTCCCAATAATGTCATGTGTAGCTGAATATCTACTTGAAAGAACAGAATCGGGGACACCATTGTTGTTTTCAGGGGCGTTCATTTTTGGAGAAGGCGAATGTCCCGCAACACGTTCGCCTGCATTTGGGCCGTAGTTCATGTATCGCATTGTGGATTACAATACTCACTACAAAGTAATAAATGCTATGATTTATCTCAAAATTATTGGTTTGATAGCCCGCAAGTTTTTCATTCCTACTTTTTCAATAAGTAAGTAATGCAAAATAATAGAATTGTATGTGGTGATTGTTTTTCTGTTCTTTCGTCTTTACCTTCAAACTATGCACATGCAATTGTAACTGATCCTCCATATAATTTAGATGGTTTCATGTCTAATGATTGGGATGATATTGGTAATGGTACAGAATATCAAAAATGGTGTAAAGAGTGGGCGTCTGAATGTCTTCGTGTTTTACGACCCGGTGGACATTTAATTGCATTTTCTGGAAACCGGACACACCATAGATTATTTTGTGGTGTTGAGGATGCAGGATTTGAGATTCGTGATACATTAACGTGGCATTATTCTCAGTCAATGCCTAAAGCACTCAATATTTCAAAATCAATTGATAAAATGAATGGTGATACTGATGAACGAATTGTAATAGGAGATAGGGAGACAACGTATGATGAGTCAACACGAAATCCTGAATCACACAGTAACCCAAAAGATGATTCTAATATTGGAACGTGGGGATTGTCTGAAACTCCACATGGGAGCAAATTAACAAAAGGTGCTACTAAAGAGTCACAACAATGGGATGGGTGGAGAACTTCATTAAAGAACGCAAGTGAATTTGCAGTTTTAGCACGGAAACCATTAGAAGAAGAAACAGTTGCAGAAAATGTTCTCAAGTATGGAACTGGTGGTCTTAATGTAAATGGTTGTAGAATTACTGAAAAAGGATGGTTATCAAAAAGCGAACGTGAATTTAGTGAAGGCCGTTATCCGATGAATGTAGCATTTGACTCTGATCAAGCAAAGAGATTAGATGAACAAGCCGCAAAAGTAGTATCCAGTTATTTTTATTGTTCAAAAGCTTCGACAAAAGAACGAACAATTGATGGGTTAATTGATTCAGATGATGTTCACCCAACACAAAAACCAATTGATCTTATGAAATGGTTAGTGACTATGGTTACAGCAAAAGAACAAATTATCATTGACCCATTTTGTGGAAGTGGAACAACATGTAGTGCGGCCCAAAAACTTGGTCGTCAATTTATTGGTATAGAACAAGACGAATGGTATGCTGATATATCACGCGCACGTTGTGGGTTGGAGTTAGAAAATCCAGACAAGGTTACAGGGAATCAACAAACTAACTTTTCTCAGTTTTAATTTGGGTTGTGTACTTTATATAATTATAACGCAACGAGTACAAATCATAATTTTTATATACTTGTGGCTGTAATGAGTAGGTATGGCAGACGAAGATACCATTGAAACCCTCATTGAACTACGTGATGATTTTGAGAAAAGGGCAGAACTATATCGAACTGACTCAAAAGAAACTTCTGATCAGCATGACAGACGATCATATGCTGATCGTGCATATGGATTAGAACTGGCGAAAGAAAGTGTTGAAGCAAAAATTGAGTCGCTGAAAGACTGAATTTTATTATCTTATTTAAATTTTTACTTACAGATAAACATATTTAAATATAGAACATTAACATTATATCATATGCCAATTGAAACCGTTATTTGTTTTGATCGTGATTTGACTGTTGATATTAATCCACCAACAGATAAAGAAGCAGTTCCATTGGCACTTGTAAAATATTTAGCCCATAAAAAGAAAACAGTTGATGTATGGGCAACTGGTAATAGACATTTATCAAAAGAGGCATCTATTCCGGGTACACGCGAAGCGATTGAATTGTGGGAAGAATTATATGATAAACCAGTTAGTGATGTGTATTCATACCGACACCCGAAAAGTACAAAATTAGTTCGTAAAGATAGAATGCGTCTTATCCATGACCTATACAAAGCATCACGATATACACACCAAAGTATTCGTTTCATAGTCGTTGATGACACTGACGTAAGCGACTTAGAAGATTGGGAATACTACACTGCATGGGATTTCATGGATAGTGTTCGACGTGGTGAATTTTCATTCACAGATGATGTTGGAAACTTCTCAAATGTACCAGCACATAGTAATAATTGCAATGATTTGTCGTCAAACAGCGAAATTGACCTTCCAG